>Ga0247723_1000111_pt1 | contig 50420 bp, 82 predicted proteins | sample MSEWelMarce5H_FC_FD_189079 | JGI IMG/M metagenome (GOLD analysis project Ga0247723, IMG submission 189079) | Subsurface sediment microbial communities from gas well in West Virginia, United States - MSEEL Well Study Marcellus 5H_FC | ecosystem: Environmental > Terrestrial > Deep subsurface >...
CTGAATATAAGAACCAATGTCACTTTGACAATAAACAGCCGAGTACTAAGGTATTCAAATTCTGAAAGGTAGGCTGCCAATGAAAAAGCTCATTGCAATTAGTGCGTTAGCACTAGTGATGATTACAGGAACCAAACCCCCGTTTGGAACCTCCGCCCAAGCAAGTGCGACGGTGGACCAAGCAACACAAGCAACACAAATAACACAAGTAAGAACTGCTCCAGGGCCAAAGGTTAGTGGCATCGTAAAGATGGAAGCTACTTTGGCTGGTCCCGTAAAGGTATCGGCCGTAAAGGCTGGACCAATCATTGAGACCGGAGAGCCTGTAATGGGTTCAATGGAATGGATGGCTAGGGAAAAAGCAGAAAAAGATAAGATTCAGTCAGACGCTGCCTCCACTCAGGAGAAGCTAGAAGCGGAGATTGCTCGACTAGAGCGTATCGCCGAAGACACTAAAGAACTGAATCAAGCGGTAGTACTAGTGAAGAAGCAGGTCGGTAAGACCTGGTACGCATTCAGTGGATCCACTCCAGATGGCTGGGACTGTTCAGGTCTCGTTCTCTGGATGTACGGAAAGATTGGATATAACCTAGAGCACCGTGCCTCCCTGCAGAAGAACTCGGGAGAGTTGGTCGAGGAACCAAAAATCGGAGACATAGTAGCCTTTACATACAAGGGCTCTAAATCCGCATACCACGTGGGTATCTACGTGGGACCAAATGAGATGATACACGCTGGCGGGAAACGAGGAGATAGGACAGAAATTGTGTCCATCGGCCAGTGGGCAAAAGGCAATGGCAACACCGTTGTAACATACACTCGTGTGATTGAGACTAATAACTAGGAAGTTATAAGTTGAAGAACCCCTCCTGCTACTTGGGAGGGGTTTTTCGCTCCCTAATTAGGCCAGCAATCTGGGGTAGAATAAGACCTATGAATTCCTTTAGCATTGCCGCCTATGCGCTAGTTGTAGCGTTCCTCGGGCTGTTCATGCTTGTTATAAATAGGAAAGATAAATAGTAGTGGACGCCCTAACCTTAGTTCCTATCCTGATTATTGCCTGTACTGGCTTCGTGGTTATTGCACTAGGGATGTGGAGTGAGTCTAAAGCCGCTCGTAGGAGTTGGATTTGGAAAGAGCGACAAGAAATAATAAACGCCATTATGAATATAAAACCCCTGTCTAGTAGTCCAGACGTGCGGGACACCAAAAACCAAATAATAGACGCCATTACCAAAAGGAGCCTCTGATGACAGAGCACCGGATTAAATCGTATGACGAAGGTAAGCAAGACGCCCGTAAGGAAATCTTGGACTGGATTAAAGAGAACCGTAGCTTTATTGAGTTCGATGCCGGAGATGGTATCTACCGCGATCACTTCACTTCCAACGACTTGATTGCGTACATAGATAGTAAAAAGTAATGGACGCCCCTATCAAAGTAGCTCCTAACTTCATAACGGAGTCAGACTGTAAAGTCCTAATGGATTACATTGATTTGATTGAGGGAACGCTGGGGGATAAGTTCGTATCTTGGCAGGAAGGTAGAAGGGTTGCCCTGCAGTTCGGGGAAGACTTGTACCACTCTGGTACTTCCTATCCGACCCTAGAGATTCTAGGTAAAGATAAACAGATAGTCGAGCGTCACTTCGAGCGAATTATTGATCGAGCTAAAGAGCTATTCGATGTGGCCGGGGATTTATATATGTCATCGTTCTGGATTGCAAAGCAATATCCGGATGCAATAGTAGACAGTCACGAGGATACCGACGGTGGGTTCAACACTCACTTTAGGTACAGCGGTGTCTTGTACTTGAACAAGATGAGCGAGGGCGGAAAACTATTCTTTGATAAGTATCAATACTCCTACGCGCCTGAAGGCGGAGACCTTGTAATGTTCCCGTCTCAGGGGACTGGGAACCACGAAGTAACGGAGATAACTCAGCAGAGATACTCCTTGGTGTTCTGGCTAACGGACATAGAATCGATGGGAATTCCGAAATGACAGACGCGCCAACCAGTGGTAAAGCTATTCTCTATGCGCGAGTAAGTACCGCGATGCAGGTGGCTGATGGTGTTTCGTTGGATGTGCAGGAGCGCCAGATGGCAACGGCTGCTGAGTTCCACGGATTCGCTGAGTGGGAGTTGGTGCGCGAGGAGGGACGCTCGGGGAAGAGTATCTCGGGACGACCAGCGTTGCAGAGCGTTCTAAAGAGACTTGCGTCAAAAGAAGTAGACGCCCTTATCGTTACTAGAATCGATCGACTTGCTAGGTCAACAACAGACTTCTTGGACATTGTGGATAGAGCCAACAAAGAAGGTTGGCGCTTGATTATGCTGGACCTTAACCTGGATACGAGTACATACCAAGGACGCTTCGTGGTAACAGTGATGTCGGCGCTCGCGGAAATGGAGCGAGGAATTATTGCTTCGCGTCAGAAAGATGTGCATAAGGATAGACGTGACCGCGGAGTTGTATGGGGTGTGGACATGGGGCCGATGAACAAGACTCCGGAAGAAGTTAAGACTCGGATTATGCACCAGAGAACTATGAAGATGAGCTTCCGGAAGATAGCCGACGGACTTAACGCGGACGGGATACCTACGCAGAATGGTCGAGCGTGGCACCCTACGACGGTGAAGAATATAGTAGACGCCGCTACTGGACAAGAGCCTGAATAGCCTGTAACATAGATATTGCATTTCATATAAATATAAAGAAAGGTAAATGCAAAATGGAAACATCTAAGGTATTCACCCCCGCGGTAGGTAAAGACGTAAAGTTTAAAGGTGCCTCTGATTGGGGAAAGTTCTTCCACCGAGTCACTTTAAAAGACGGCCGTGATATCGGCTTCTCGGCAGATAAAGTAGCGGTAACTGATAACGGTGATTTAATTGCCATATCTAACAGTCACTACAATTCAGAGACTAAAAAATATGACCCGCTTGAGACCCCAAAAACAATAGTAGCTTTAGCAAAAGGTGAGTGGATTTGCTTCTACTCAGCCAGTGTACTTACTGGTGATCCAATCGGTATCGACTGGTTTGAAAGCACTGAACCAGCAGCTAGGTAGTTAAAAGATAACCGGGCAGTCGAATTGACTGTCCGGTTTTTCTTTGCTAGGTTTTGTATAAACGAGGCTTAGCTCAGCTGGTTAGAGCCCCGAACTCATAATTCGGTCGTCGTGGGTTCAAGTCCCACAGCCTCGACGTATAATAGTAAACGCAGTTATGAATAGAAAGAGAAGCCGATGAGCGACGACCGCGAATGGATTTACGAGAAGTGGGAAGAAATTAATGCCCGCGCTAACAAAGCTCAGACGGACCTGAATGAGGCCGAGCGAATGGCTAAACAACTGCTGGTGGACTTAGAGTTCCTGAATATCATGTTCGAGGAGGACCTCCTCTAATGAAGGAGGGGCCGGCTAAGCCGCCGCCACGTAAAGAACGTAAAGTAGTAGACGCCGTTAAGGTTGCAGGCAGGAGAGAGGCCTTCCAATACTTACACGAGCTGGGCATCATAAACTACACCAGTTGGGACGATGTCTACTTCCTGGACAAGGATGGCGTACTTCTTATATTCAAGTACGAATAGACCTTTCCGGCGTTAAGTAAAATAGAGGTATGACTAATCTACCTCCATATTTTCAGAGCAGCGTTGAACAGCAGAAGTGGGACGACGGGTTTAAAGCCGGTCTTAAAGAGAACATTTCTGACATTGCTGACATCTTAGAAGACACTACAGACGCCAACACTGCTAAGCAGCTTGAGGCGCTTCTAGTTAAAATAGACCGTCGCCTAGCCTAATATGGGTGAACTAGCGCCGGGAGACATCAATCAAGACTTGATTGGTAAAACCGTGACGCTCCATGCACCCTACTTCCCTAGCCTCCCTGAGAGAGTTAGCGGTACCGTAACCTATGTAGAGAGCTCGGAGATACCTCATATGGTGGTAATCCAAGAGCCAGGGGCCGGGACAATGAATCTTGTAGACATTGATTTATACCAAAACCGCGAAATTGAAGACTAAACCTTAGTTGACAATTAGTTGTCGGGTGCTATAGTCCGGAGAACACTTGGTTGGATACGTATAAACGATGGTTGCAGGATAAAAATATAATGCTACAGTTCGGAATCCGGTAAGCAATCAGAAGGTTATCGTATAGGATACGATGTAGATATAAGATTTGTCGCGAAGGGCAGAGTTAAATGAACGAACGTCACGTACGTAAGGTACAAAAGAACCGCCACATGACTGAAATCCAGCTAAATATTGCTGCTAACTCTGTATTTAAGAACCTATCGCATCGGGACCGCTTAAAGCTGGCAAAGATTATCTACAAGGCCGAGATGGTAGAGTTCTATATCCGCGAGAAGGATTTGAACAAGGTAAGCACTGCCTTCCAAGAAATGATTGCAAACGCCCTTAGGAACATCGATGAGGCCTTTGAAGAAGACGAAGACGGCGAAGAAGACCCTTTTAAAAAGTTTGATTAAGCTTCGGCGTGTCTAAATAATAGACGCTCCCCTATGGTAATAGACTCTCAATTGCTCGAGGTTTTCGTGATTTTCCTCCGAGCGTTTTCATGGGAGAGATACACGCCCTCACGGTTTTTAATTCCTTTCAAGCCGTGAGGGACTCTCTTCCCGTTTGTTACTCCTTTCTGTTGATACAGAAAAACCCCCCAGTTGACTGATAGGCCGGGGGGTTTTTTTTTGCTCGAAGTGAGTGTTTAGTCTAGGAACGCCCAGGTCTTAGGGCCAATGATTCCATCAACCTTTAGACCGTGCTTAGCCTGAAGCTTCTCGACTGCTTCGTGAGTTGTCTCGTCGAAGTCACCGGTAATCTTCACGTTTACCTGCTGCTGTACGAACTTAACTTCTGGGCCGATAGAACCCTTCTGGATGTAGCGACCAGGGTAGCCAGGGTTCTTAATCTCAATAACGACTGGAGCTGCGACAGTCTTAGGAGCTTCAGCTTTAGCTGCTTCCTTCTTTGCGACTAGTTCTGCATCTACCTTTGAAGCCTGTGCTTCGTTGTGCTCTGGTGCCTCTGCTACTGGGTCGGTCTCAGTTGCAACAACTGCTGCTGAAGCAATAGCCTTCTCCTTGGCAATAAGAGCCTTGAAGAAACCGATTGGTTCGATGTAGTTCTTACCATCAGCTGCCCACGTGTGGACCTTGCCTAGACGAAGCTCCCAGTGGAGGTGCTTACCTGTTGACATACCGGTGGTGCCCATCTTGCCAAGCATCTGACCAGCTTCAACTTTCTGGCCTTTCTTGACCTTGATTGAGCCGTCCTTCATGTGAGCATAAAGGGTTGTGTAGTGCTTGCCATCAATCTTGTGAAGAAGGATTACGTAGTTACCAAAGCCACCACCTGCGGCGGTTGACTTCTTAGCCTCTAGTACCTTGCCGTCGTACGGCGCTTCGATGATGCATGGTTCGTGTGGAGACCAGATGTCGGTCCCGTTGTGGTGCTTCTTTTGCTTGGTTACAGGGTGGATACGCATACCCATAAGGCTGGTTGCCTTGAAGTCCTTGCCAAGCTTTCCGTCGATTGGATATTGTGCTTTCGCCATTTTGTCCTCTTACCTTGTTTGAGCTAGTTTGTTGGTTGCTATTTCACTGCAGCGCTGGTTCTTGTATCCTCGTTGGAAGTACTGGAACTCGAGCGAAGTATGCTCCCGGGTAGCGTAATACTTCTTAGCAGCGTTGAATGCTTCGATTCTTAGTTCTTTTGTTTCAGCTTTGAGAAAGAAATACACATAGCTGAAAACGCGGGAGATTGTCTTCATGAGCCAATTTTACCAGGGTTCTGGGCCTCGTATTCGGCCATGTATGCCTTCAGGAAGGCGCTACGCTCTGAGTCAGTAAGGGTATGCCCCAGGGCACCTTCATGGCGTCCTAGGGCATAATGAGCCTCTAGCCAGAGCTGATGGCTGGTATTAGTCATCTTTTGGACGACGCAGAGGGAATGTTAGTACCCAGACTGCAAGCGTGATAAAGATAAGGTTCCCTGTTAGTTCCTTGGCTGAACCCTCTAGTACGAGCCATGCAACGGTCATACCTAGGAGTGTCCATGCTTGGCCAACGATGTCGTTAAATAGTTCCTTTAGAAACTTCTTCATGGTTTGTTCTTTCTACTTAGTGTTCTTTGCGCGGATTGCTTTTAGTGCTTCAAAGTCTTTAACCTTGGTGTCTCCCATATATCCCCATGCGTAACCACCTGCGATGAGAGCTTCGTTTACTGAGAGCTCTGCACCGTCGAGGTAAATCCAACCAAGGATGCGGCCATACTTTTCTGTTGAGTCAGGAAGCTGTGTCTTGATGACAATGGTCTTAGCTTCCTTCAACTTCTTCTTAAGAAGTTCCTTGACTTCTAGGCCGAGGACTTTCTCTTCTTTGTTGGTTGTGCGCGATTCTGGGGTATCAATCCCCGCAAGACGTACACGCTTTGTTAGTGAGATGTCGAAGCCGAGGTCAATGTCTACATCGATTGTGTCCCCGTCAACAACGGTTAGTACTGATTTAACTCTGTACTCGTACATTGTTAGTCCTGCTTTCTTGTTGGTGCTGATGCTCCGCCTGTTGGAGCTGATGGAGCTGATGGGGTTGAAGGAGTGCCTGCGTTGATAACAACTGATGCGCTCATTGCCATCTGTGCAACCTGTCCAGCAACAACGGCTGAAACAACTACCTTCTCGGAGTCTTCACGAACCTGAGGAGACATGTCAGCACCAACGTTAGACATGAAGTTAATAGCGTCAACCAAGGCAGCAGCACCAGGGATTGCTGCAAGTTCTGCCGAGATAACAATGTCATCTTGCTGTGCTGCAACATAAAGGGCGTCAAGAGCTTGCTCGTACTCTGGGCTTCCAGCTTCTGCTGTCTCAAAAGTTTCAAGGGCTGCCTCGACTAGAGCTTCAGCCTGTGCTTCTGTTAAGTCAGTTGCAACAAGTTCAGTGAGGTCAATCTTCGAGAGAAGTTCTGCGCTGATGATCTCTGGAAGATCTTCGGCCTTGATAACTTCCTTCTCTTCTTCCTCTGGCTTAGCTGATTCTTCTGGTTCCTTCGTTGGTTCTACAACAGGTTCCTCGGTAGGTTCTGGGGTAGGTTCCTGAGTAGGCTCCTCTGTTGGTTCCGGTGTTGGTTCTTCAGTAGGAGTTGGCTCTGGTGTAGGCTCAACGGTTGGTTCTGGATCTGGTATCACGACGGGAGGAACGATGATTACTGGAGGAGTAACTACTACAGGTGCTGCAACTTCTGCTGTGGCAGTAGTTGATGTTGGGGAATACAACGCAATAGTGTCGTTGTCTGCGCGAACTGTGAATGTGTAAGTCTTACCTAGACCACCAGTTGTTGAGAAGACTTCACGTGGCAAAGTAATTGATGTGGTGGTTGAAGCAACTCCCCAGCCGTTTGCGCCTTCTGTTGTCCAACTAACCGCGTAACGTTCTACTGTTGTGTTAGTTGCAACTGCTGGTTCCCAGGTGAGTGTCACTGAGCCATCTTGGTTTGAAGTGGCAGCAACATTTGTTGGAGCAGTGATAACTGGTTTGATGCTTGTTGGAACTGTGTATGTAAATGGTGGAGTAACTTCTGGGGTAGCTACGCTAAGTAGGTAGGTTGGACTTGTTCCAAGGGTTGAGTCGTAGTGCTTGTAGTTTACGAAAGCAGGAGTTGACTCGTCCCATGTGTTGCCCGTGATAAGGGCAGTAAGGGCAGTCTTCTTGCCATCGTTCATGCTGTCATCGATGTAGATTGGTGTGTTGGTGCCACGCTTAAAGGTGTTACCAGTGATGACGCGAGATGGGTATGAGAAGAAGGTTGTCCAGTTTGTTGGAATCCAAGATGAGGTGTAGACACCAATCTGGTTGCCATCGAACATGGAGTTGGTTACGCGGTGCTTGTTGATGCCCTGCATACGGAAGCCGTAACCGTTGTTCTTGAATGTAGACGAGTCAACAAGAACCGTGCGCTCGCCGTAGATACCAGCGCCGTTTGACTCAAAGAGTGTGTTGGTGATTGTGATGCGGTTGTCGTACTGAGTGTCAGCTTCAGTAGTTGTTGAAGGAGTTCCTCCGTAGTTAGAGAAGACACCATACTGTGCAATTCGTTTGAAGCTAGAAGCTGTGATGTTGATGTAGCTTGAGCCTTCCTTAGAAGATACGGCCGATCCGGTCTGGATGTCTTCGAATGAAACTCGTGTGATGTTAGCTGTTCCTCGTGCGACGAATACTGCAGAACCCTGCTGCCAGTCAGCACGCTTTGTATTCTTGATGGTTATCTCGGAGATGTTAAGGGTGGTCGATGCATTTGATACGAAGAATGCTGAGTAAGTGTTTGCACCGTCGATGCGAACTACTTGGTTAGTAGGGCCAAGGATAGTCACTGTGCTTGCGATAGCTGGAAGGTTTGAGGTAAGAGTTATTGTTCCCTCGGTCTTAATCTTGATGCGGTCGTAGATAGAACCAGATACCGCGTTAGCTTGAGTCAATGCCCAGCGGAGAGTTCCTTCAACGTACTCGTCACTTGTCGAGGTAACTTCCAACGAGTCTGGTGGAAGAACGATTGCTGCGAGCGCTGCGGCGATAACTTCCTTCGAAGCAAGTGCATTGGTGATGGCTGTCTGAGTTGCAAGCAATGCTGCATCGTATGCTGCTTGTTCGGAAGTTACGAGCGCTTCAAGTGCTGCCGTCGTGCTGGCATCGCGTGCTGTATTGTAGGTTGACTCTGCTAGTGAAAGAGTTGCAACGGCTGCGTTGTATGTGTTGGCAGCTGGTGTGTATGTAGTTAGGATGCTGTCAAGTGCTGCTTGCTTGTCTAGGTAAGTCTGGTAAAGAGTTGCGTTGAACACCTGCGAGGTAAATACAAAGTTGTCCATGTAGTAGTAATCCCAGTTTGACGGGATTGTGATGGACTGGATGTACTTACCTGAAGGGGCTGTGATTGCCTGAGTAAGTGTGTAGATGGTTGATTGGTTTGCTTCGTATACTCCGTTAGGCGCTAAGAAGGATCCAGTCGAACCGTCGGTGTATGTGACCGCTACAGTCATGTTTCCATTAAGTGCACCCGTTGCGAACTGGAAGAACGTGGTGGCTGTTCTGTTTGGTGGAACAATGACAAGCGAACCTGATGGGCTGTAAGCCTTGATAGAACCACCAGACATGTAAGTACCTGAGAACTCGTTGTTAGTGATCGAGTAGCCTGCGTTGTCACTGGTTGAAAGTGGGGTCGAGCCGTTTACCAAGAACTGTGCTGTGGTGTTCTGGACGCGGTTGGTGAAGGTTTCAGTGACTGTGCCACCCTGTGCAGTCGCTTGGTAGTCAGCGTAGGCTGTGTTGCGTTCTGCTAGGGCTGTGGTGTAAGAAGCGTGGAGCGGGGTATAAGTGGCAACGGCTGTGTCATAAGCAGCGCGAGCAACGTCGACCGAAACGGCAGTAGTTGAGATAACGGTTGGCTGATTTGCTAGATTTGCCTGTGCTGTTGCAAGGTCAGTGGTGTCCTGGTTAAGAGTGGCAACTGCACTACCAAGTACAGAAACGTCTGCTGTAAATGCTGTGAGGGCATCTGAAGCAGGGGTTAGTTCTGAGATAAGGGCTGGAGCGTATGTCTGATAGTGAAGCTGGTATTGGTTGTACTGGGCTGTGTATGCCGCTAGGTTGCCCTGTAGGGCTGTTAGCTGTTGCTGTGGGGTAAGTGGGTCAGCGAAGGCTGAAGACGCGCTAAAGACTGGCATTACTGCTAGTGAGATAGCGACGTAAAGACGAGTAAGCTTGCGTGATTTAAAGTTAAACAATGGGGGCTTCCTTTAGAGATGCCCTCTCCCTCCCTCTATTTTACAGGATTTTTTGGTACTTGACATTAATCAAAATTGATACTAATGTTGTGGTACAGTTTCAAAAACTATGGAAGGAAACAACATGGCAAAGACAAATCCACTTATCGAAATGGCTGAAGAGTTTGCAGATGAGATGCTAGCCTGTGGTCACGATGACGTTACTGTGCTGGATATCTTGGACGTATTAGCAAGTACAGGGCTAACCCTCGTATCGGCTGAAGGTGCGCGAGATGCATACGTAGAAGCACTTGGAGTAAAGGTAGTTAGTTAATGGAGATTTCATTCGTACTTGACTGGACGTCGTTCTGGATTGGTGCTGTGGCAACAGTAGTGGTTGGCTTTATTGGGCTGGTCGCTATTGCCGCTGTTCAATATCGTAGACAGAAGCGTGGCGGAATCAGACTTAAGTAGTCTTTAGAAAAAAGAAAGGCCGTCCTTCGGGGCGGCTTTTTCTTTATAGTTCGTGGTAGTAGGTTTCTTCTTCTTCGTCTGGGCCCCATGCGTAAAGACGGGCTGTCTGAAGAAGGTCAACCGCTTCGCCTGTAAGACGTTCAACCGCTAGCAAAAGGTCAGCCTTAAGTTCTGGGTCAGTAGGATACTCGACTTCTAGATGCGCTTCCTGAATGGCATAGGTGCATAACTCGATGCGGTCGAGTGCCCTGCGAAGTGGGTCGCGTGTATCTGTAGTAGCCATGCGTCAATTGTAAATGTTTGTTGGTTAGGTTATTTGGGTTGCTAAACAATCGTATGTGTGATTATATTGTTACCTAACTTCGAACGAAGACTGCTCTCCACTATGTTCATAAATAAGATTATAAAAAGTGGAAAGCATAAACCTTATAAATAAAGGGATGCGTGGCTGTTCTCCAGTGCTCTGCATAAGCTATATGTAAAGCAACTTCGAACGAAGCGTTCGTTGGAAGTTATTTGATGTGTTTTTGGTGCGTTCGAACGGATTTAGGGGGATTATTTGTGGATAACTCTAAATGGGTGGTGTTCGTTAGAAGTGGTGAGTAGGATAGTAATCGCCATATCGTTAGTTTCATTAAGTGAAAGATAGTTTACGTTTAATGAAAACTAGCATGGTTGGCGGCGGAGATGCAAAAATAGACGCCCTTATAAATAAAGGGATGTAGAGGTGCTAGTGTAGCATAGTGAAAGGGAAAGGTAGCAGGGTAATTGGAAAGGTTCAAGAAAGGGTATTAGCAGAAATGATGGACGTCGTTATGAAAAAATCTGCTAATAGAAGAGGCAGGTTATTAGCAGAAAATGAGAGCGTAGGAAAAAAATCCTTGCTAATACCTAACTTAAATATATACTTATAGAGTTAGTAGATTAATAGTTTGGTTCGCATATGAAGCTTCCCTTCTTAGGTAGGCAGAATATAGGTCTACTAACAGTATAAATGTATAAGTCATATTTAAGTCAGATTTAAGTGGTATGATTTTAGTGAACTTGACAAATGAAAATACAAGAAAATGGAGATTGAAATGTCAAATATTGGAGACTTCTTAGACGTGAGTTCGGAAGAGGCTGAAGAGGCAAAATTGATTGCTTCTAAACAGACTGCTTTGAAGGATGGACGAGTTTGTATCTGTGGACACTCAAGCAAAAGACACGAGATGAATGTGCGTGGAGTTTGGCAGTGCAGTGCTAACCGTGGCAGTTGTATGTGTAAAGAGAACCGACCAGTTATCAAAGTTGATAATGCTCGTATCTTCTTGAGACGAACTGTGGGTGGTGGAGCATTGCACGCTTTGGCTCAAGGGATGGCAGATGCTTTAACTCCTAAGACCAAGAAGGATAGAAATGGCGATGACGTTGATGTGCCAGCTCAGAACATCGAATGGTTGATTGAACTTAAGTGTGATGCCTGTGGCAAAGATGCTGAGAAGTTGATTCCTGTTTGTATCAATGAGAACGGAACAATCATGGACCACTCAACGGCTAAGAGTTTGTTGATTTGTCGTAGCTGTCGCGAGAGCGTTTAATGTCTAGCCTGTGTGGCTGGTGCAACGATGGTATACACAAGAGTTGTAAAAAATCAATTAAGCACTATGACAACATTTGGTACTGCAAGTGTGAGCAGTGCTACGAAGAACCTAAGGAAGTAGAGGCAGAAGATGAAGCCACACTATGATGTGCTGATTGCTACACCTGGAAAGATGATTCACGCTGAGTATGTGGAGAGTTTGTTTGCTACCCTTGCTTGGCTATCTGAGCAGGGTAAGACCTACAAGTTTCTAAACAAGCAGAGTTCATTCGTTCCAAGTGCTAGGGAGCTAACGGCCACTAATACTTACTCTCACAATTGGGATACCAAGGAAGTGGGAAGTGGGGAGTTCACCTATGGGTCTATCTTCTGGATTGATAGTGACATCTCGTGGGATGTGGATGACTTCAAAGCAATCCTTGAATCTCCGTTTGATGTAACCTCCGGTGTGTATCAGACTCACCCTAACGGAACGGTTGCTATGGCAATGGCAGATGATGACGGTAAGCCTCGAAAGGTAAACAAGTCAGAGTTCATGCTCTGGTTCGACCACTTTGAAGTACTAGGAGTTGGGTTCGGCTTCGTGGCTATGAAGTCTGGTGTCTTTGAGGCCATACCTAGACCTTGGTTTGGAATTGACAAAATCCGATGGGAGGGCTATGATTTTTATACCAACGTTGGAGAAGACTACTCATGGTGTAACCACGCCAGAGATGCAGGCTATAGAATCATGGTCGACCCTAATGTGAAAGTACTACACCACAAGGAAGCGATATATCAAATATGATGAAGGAAGAAGCAGGGCGTAAGATTGAGGCCCACATTGCTATGCTTGTCGATTACGACGTGCTCAATGCGCAGGTTGCCGACACGCTGACTGAATACATCTGGAGTTTTATCAACGGCATTGATACAGTTGTCGATGTCGATCAACTAGAAGAAATATGGAAGAAGGATGAAGATGGGAATCTTTAACACAATTCGCAAGGCTCTACGTAAGGGCAAAGCACTACCTAACGAGCACGGACCGATCTATGCTTTCAAGGATGCAGAAGCTGCAAAGCCAGCAAAGGTTTCAGTCAAGATTGTGAAAGCAACCACTGACGACAAGCCAACAACTATCCCTAGCGAATACGCTAAGGCAGTAGTTGCGAAGCAGAAGGCAGCAACTAAGGCAAAGCCTTCAAAGGATTCAGAGAACAAGAAGGCTCCAGCAAAGAAGGCTCCTGTTAAGAAAGCTCCGGCTAAGAAGGCAACTCCTAAGAAGGGCAAGTAATGTCTGAGACCACACTAAAGGTACTAGAATACAAAGCCCTAAGTGCAGGTAGCGAAGAAGGTCTAACCAATCAGGTAAATAACTGGCTATCCGCAGACCAGGGTTGGACTACAGTAGGCGGAGTCGTTATTGCACCGTACGGTGAAGATTACGGTGGCGGAGAGTTCCTTTACGCACAGGCGATGATAAGACTGTCCGAATAAGTTACTACTAAAGAATAAGACCTTGGATTTGCGTCCAGGGTCTTTTTTCTTTATACTGGCGACATGGAATTACTATCTGCTAGAAAAGTTGCTAAGGCCCTCGGGGTAGATGTGGCTATGGTCCACTATTGGACTAAGAAGGGTCGCCTAACTAGATATCAGCCAGACCTGACAAAGAAGCGTTTCTTCTATGACATCGAAGAAGTGAGAGCAGTCCAAGGTCGAACCATGTATGACGGGGTGCCCGATAACTTCATAACAAGAAAAGAAGCAGCAGACTATCTTTGGGTGCAGGCTCCTCAGATTGGATACTACACACGGCGAGGTTATCTAACCAAACACTACATCCTCGGAAACGACTACAACTATATGCTAGATGAAGCAGAAGTCAAGAATGTACCAAAGATACTTCAGGACATTGAAATGCGTCGAATTGCCAATCTTAAGAAATTAGGCGATAAGATGAACCTGCATGGTGCAAACGGGAAGTACATCTCGAAGTCATAGAAGGTCCAAATGAACGAGCCGATGGTCAAGATTTTAATCGCTGCTGATTCAGTGGGGGTCACCTACAAGACGATATACAACTGGCTCGAAGACGGCTCGCTTAAGTTAGCCCATCCTGGATTTGTCTACATGAGCGATGTTCGTAGAGTCTGGATTCAGAAGCAGAACATCAAATCAGAAACCTCGAGAACGGTTAGTTCGATGTTCACCCGGGATGACCGAGGACGATTTAAACTTCTATCGGGTGGTATGAAGAACCGAACATACAAGGTTATCGACTAATTACAAGTACGGCCTGCATAGGTTCGTTGTTAATGTAAAGAGAAAAAGGTAGTCGTCTCCCTATCCACGAGCAAAAAAACTTTTCAACTAACGAAGTCTCAACTCACAGGATTTGCCATAGCGTAAAATTAATAGGACGGTGGCCTGGATTCAAGTCCTCTCCCCGGTAATCTAGGTCATCGTCACCTAAACCTAATGACGGCTTGCAACTTGTACAAAGTAGCGTATTGTAGCTTCCCTACAGCGCAACTTCCAACGGAGAGAACGATGTTCGAAATAGAAGAAGACCCGGGAGACACTCAACCGCAGGTTGATGCACCTATCGACCTCCGCCCAGATCTATCCGTCCTCGGTATTGAAGAAGTTGATAAGGGCGTTTGCCAGGACAACTACATAAACCGTGGTATATTACGGCGAGCAGGAATGTCTTGGGACCCTGTCTATTCAACAACGGGACAAACAACCGGTCTCATCTTCGCACGAAGCAAAGAGTCACGGATGGAGCGCCGCCTCCAGTCCCTCGCTGAAAAGCGTCCATTACTTCAAGTTCCAACGGACAACAACTCCGATTACATAACCGGCCTGGATCTACTTGCTGAAGAAGCAACGGACTACTTAGTTCCACCATGGGTTGTTCACTCGACCCGCCTCTACCTCAAAGAGCAAGAAGAGGGTCACACAAATCCAAAGCGTCAACCGCTAGCCCAACCGCATCGCTGCCGCCAGGTAAAAGATGACGGTATTCGTTGTATGTTGTGGAGCTCTGGACGGATCAAGGATGACGGCCTGTGCCGAATACACCTGAGATCTACGCAGCACAAAACCTCCGATGACATCGAACGGGCTCGTGCGAAGTTAGTCCAGGCAGCTCCTTACGCGGTTGACCTCCTTGAAGATCTGATGGAGAACGCGGAGTCAGAACCTGTGAAGTTGAAAGCTGCAACGGAGATCCTAGATCGAGCCGGTGTACGTGGTGGTATTGAGATCGACTCGACGGTTGTTCTTGACGCCCGTCCAGCGGCGAGCATCATTGCGGATCGACTTGACAGATTGGCACAAGGTGCTATAAATACCGCAGCACGTCTAGCGGAGGCCGGCCTGCATGTTGAACCGGACAAAGAGATTATTGATGCCGAGATTGTAACCGACGGTGAGAAGTTAGATCCCGCAGCTAAGCTAACTTCTAACGAATCAAACGATGATGATATAGCAGCTACAGCTGAAGGCGGCCAGGACTAACAATGAACGAAGACATTAAGCTAGCGGCCCGCATGTTGTACGAGAACATCAAAGCGGATATCGAAAACGCAAGTACACGGATCGAGCACATCCGACTAACGACGTTAGCTCAGGAAGCTCAGAATCTTTTAACGGAGATCGAGAAGTTCAACGGTGTGATAGACTCACCCCGTGAAGAAATTTAACCCAGCAGATAATCTGATTGCAACGGCCCGCAAGTATGTGGGTTATAAATCAGATCTTGGTGGGCGTAACATCTTCGGCGAGCGCGTTGGTTATGATGCGACGGTATGGTCTGGGGCATTCATTGATGTGATCGCCCGGGAGAGCGGCCTGGATTTACCAAGCTTCGTTTATAGTCCAGCTGCGCTCGCCGAATTCTTCCGCCGCGGACAACTTCGAATGAAACCGCAGCCAGGTGACATTGCCATCTTTAACTTCGCATCGATCACAACAACTAACGGATCTAACTTTGCAGCAGCACATGTCGGCCTGGTTGTAGATACCCGGGAGCTAACTTCCAACGGACGGTTCCTAACCATCGAAGGAAATGTAACCGGATCAACTTCTTACCAACAGTTCGACGGCGTGCATCAGAAGATCCGATATACGACGGAGGTCATCGCCTTCGCGCGGCCCGCTAACTTCGAACGAGGTATTCGGAAGTTTGTACGTACAGCTGCAGCGGCCAGCTTCAAACTAGTAACGGGTCTTCGTGCTAAGTTCAGCGCTGCAGATCGGATCGAGCTCAGCCAGTTAGCTGAAGCTGCATCCCAACTTCTAACGGTTGATATCAAGATGTTGCGGCCAGGTACCAAGAACAAACATGTAACCGCGGTCCAACTAGCGCTGTCCCAGGTAACCGACATCTCAGGAGCTGAAGAAGGCAAGTGGGATCAAGCTACGGCGAGCGCGTTTGCTCGCTTCCAAAGAAACATTGGACGTGTAGGATCTGCAGCTAACGGTGCCCCTGAGGTGAATTCACTGCAGCGGCTTGCACACGTAACGGGTTTGTTTGAAGTTGCAGCTAGTGCGTCAGCGAATTAAAGACGGCTTGCGCCAATACATAGCGCAGTTCAAACGAGCACCGTGGTGGGTTAAAGTCATCGCGACTATATGTCTTGCATATTTAGTCATGCCGATCGATCCATTCGATGTGCTCTTCCCATGGATGGCATTCAGTGACGATCTATTCATTGCGGGCCTGCTTCTTAAGCTTCTTCACAAGTACGGGTCCGTCCCATCTGATGAGAAGCTCACCCCGCTGCAACTTCTAACGAAGATCCTTCCACCCCGTCGTAAGAAGAACGTCGACTCGCAGCTTCGAAAGATTCGTTAGAGCTCGGCTGCCGGAAGAACTTCCAACGAACCGATGTGAAGTTTAGATCCGGCCGCCGGCAGCTAACATCAAACGAATGGTGCGACACACCGATGACAGCGGCCTGCTTGACAAATGTCACATTGCACTGCTACGGTTACAACATGGCTAATAACTATGTGAAACTCATGAAGCGCGTCGTGAAGATTGCGATTGAAAACGGGTGGGACGTCACGATGACCTCACGCGGACACTATCGCTTTGTCTCTCCCGACAAGACTCAACCGATAATCCACTTAAGCGGCACGCCCTCAGATAGCAAGACTTACATCTGTGGCATGGCTCAACTAAGACGGCACGGCCTGCCAGTTCCTAACCGATGATTTGACAACGGCCTGCTCTACACTTAACCTAAAAATGACGACCGAAAGGAAGGGAACCATGCCTACTAAGAAGAAGAAGAAGACCTACAACACACGGAGCATCGTTTCACTAGCAATCAACGTTGACAGCGTCAACGACAGAGAACCGCTGACCAAGTCAGAAATCAAACGGCGTGCGCTTGAGATGTTCATGTGGGAGATGAAGAATCACCCAGACACGTTCAAGAAGTACATAACCGTCACGGTCATTGACGACAAGTACGTCTAGAGATAAACGGCAAGCCCTCTGCTAAGCAGGGGGTTTTTGTCTACGGCGAGCGCTTCTCCAATCACTATCTACAGAACGGGTTATGCTAACCGTATGAGAAACATAGAACTCCACGTGATGGAAAACAATGCAGATGTTGGTGACGGTATAACCTCAGGGTTACTCGAGATAGAGGAGCTTGACGGTGCCGAATGTGCAGCATGTGCTGAAGAGGTGGGGCACATCGCAGGGACGTTCTTTCCTTACGCAGTAGCGCTGGACGAAGAGTCCCAATGGTTGGTGTGCACCGAATGCGCTAGTGATGTTCTTGAGACCTCTCCGATAGACGAAGGACCTTTCGAATACTTCACCAAAGACGCCGACGACTAGTATTCATTTTTTATCAAAACACCTCCGACACGATTTGTATTTGACATAGGATTCGTGTAAAGTTCCGAGTAAGTAATCAAACTGAAAAGGACGAAAATGCACGTATGTCAAATCATGCTTATTGAGGCGTCAAGCCCACAAGAAGCATTTCACGATGTCTGGTCTCTCATTGGCGACAGCACAGACGCAAACTGGTCAGACTGGAACAACACAGAGCCAAGTTCTATGAACTTCGCTGGACGCTGGTCTGGTTGTGTGTTTGGCGAAGTCAACGACGAGGGCGAGTTCATGAGGGTTGACACCAACCCAAATCACTTGTGCTATTCAGATGACCCTGCGCTCGCAGAAACAGTAATCACTCACTACTTAGAGGAACGAATCGCTACGATTCGCAAATACCAGCGTGAGGCGATTGACCTATCTACTTATGCGTATGACCCATACACAGACAAGTTGGACATGCCTCTATACATGACCCACAAGTTGGCACAACTTCTGGACGACAAGTGGACTCCAGACACAGGTATCTATGACTTGATGAACTGGACTGGAAACTTGCGCTACTTCTTAGAGCGAGTAAAGAACAACCCAGACAAGCAGTTCCTAATCCCAGTAGATTTTCACTTCTAAGACACGCCAAAAAATAAATCACGAATGGACTTGACAACTTCGAACGAATCATGCTAAGTTCGACTTGTTGGAAAAATCCAGCACACCAAATAGATAAGGACGAGAATCATGGATTCAGAATCACTAGGAACTTTTGGGGAACTATCTCCAGAAGTAGCAGGGGCAGTTGCGCTCGCCGAGATGAGCAACAAGCCAAAGGTAATGGGAATGGGTATCTACCTAGAGTTCCCAAAGGACGAGGGTAAATCAACTACACAGGTTCTAATTACTCCACAGGGAAAGAACGAAAAGGGAGAAGTCGTGGACATGGCAGTTATCTCTCGCACAGTTTCAGACTGGTCTCCAAGAAAGCAGTGGAGAGTGAACATGGTTCGACCAAGCGCACCAGCAGAGACACTAAGTTCAGACGATAAGGCGTTGGACATGGCAGGTCAGGTCGAGCGTTTTGTAAAGCGTCAAATGATGTATGGACTTACAAGTCTGCGTGGCGCACGACCAATCGTTTTCGAAATGACAGATGTGGACTTCACAGATGTTCGTTCATGGAAAGCACCTGCGAGCGCACTTCGCAGAATCCAGAAAGCACGAGTGGCAGTTGGATTCCCAGAAAAACTATTCGAAACACCAGCAACACCAACACCAACTATTTAGTCAGAAAAGGACGGAAAAATTATGACTACTACAATCACAACACCAGCACCAGAGCCAACTATTGACGACTTGTTCCCAGACTTGTCTGCGCTTGTTTATGGCGTAGCAGTTCAGGACTTGGACGCAACAAAAGTTCCAGCAGGTCTTAGTTCACTTATGCCAGCCAGCGCACGAGCAAATGTTCGTGCTAAAGTTGGAACTGGAACTCCAAAGGCAAAGGTAAACAAAGTGGTAAATGTTGGCGCATTAGAGGGCGTGGAAAAATACGCACGACCAAATGGTCAGGACTACTACTCTCGCACTTGGGGCGAACACACAGACATTGAGGTTCTGCGTAAAGCACGAGGCGCAGGTCAGTATGTTCTACTTTATGGCGCACCAGGAACAGGAAAAACAGCCTGCGTTGAGGGTGCGTTCCCAGACGAACTTTACACAGTTCTTGGTTCTGGCGACACAGAACTTTCAGACTTCATTGGTGGTTATGTTCAGACCCCAAGTGGCAACTTCGAATGGGTGGACGGCGCATTGGTGAAATCTGCCGAGCAGGGAAAAGTTTTGCTCATTGACGAAATTGGTTTGATTGACCCGAAAGTTCTATCTGCGGTTTATGGACTTATGGACGGCAGAAAAGAAATCACAATCACACAGAATCCAGAGCGAGGCACAGTCAAAGCAAAGGACGGATTTTTCGTCATTGGTGCGACCAACCCGAACGCACCTGGAGTTCGACTTTCAGAGGCACTTCTATCTCGTTTCTCAATTCAGGTAGAAATGACGACAGACTGGGCATTGGCAAAGAAGTTGGGAGTTCCTGCGACAGCAGTTTCAGCCTCACAGAACTTGGCAAAGAAACAGGCGAACGGCGAAACTTCATGGTCTCCACAGTTCCGAGAGTTGCTTGCGTTCCGAGACCTAAGCGAATTGTTTGGTTCGAAGTGGGCAGTCCAGAACTTGCTTGCCAGCGCACCAGAAATTGACAGAAGTGTCGTGGCAGATGTATTCACACGAGTTTTCGGTGAGGCAGTTCTGCCAGCGAAAATCTAGCAATTCCGTCCTGCTAGAAATTGGCAGGGAACACGATTCGAAAATGAACTTGCGTTCCCTGCCAAATCTGGTAAGGTTGGATTAGCAACAAATCAAGAGACAACGAAAGGACGAAATCATGTCTCACTTTTCACGACTAGCAACACGCACCAGCACCACACCTAAAGAGTGGCTACGCACTTGTTCAGAGATTGGACAAGTTGTGAACGCATGGTCAGGCAGAAATGACTTGGCAGTTTACGCAGGTGAGGACGCAGTATCAGGCGAGGCAATCGCCGCATTTTATCACCAGACAGCAGAAGTAGAAATCAACCTGCCAAAGGCGTTCGGAAAAGCAACGACCCCAGAAATGGTTGGCGACTTTTCAGACAGAGACACGCAATACGACTTCGCAGAGGCGACTGGCGTTATCTATCACGAGGCACTTCACGCTCGCTATTCGAACTGGGATTACGACCTGCTAGAAAAAGCAGACGAAAAAGTTGGCACAACTTTTATGTTGCTAGAGGAATCACGAATCGAACGCAGGGGCGTTATTGAGATTCCACAGAATCAGTTGTTCTTACGAGCGTCAGGTCTGAACTTGGCACTAGAGGGATTGGACGAGGAATCAGTTTCCATGTTGTCTGATGTTCGTGCTTGCGCTCGTGTATCTGCGTTGGCACTAGCACGAGTAGACGCAGGTGTTCTAAAACTTTCAGATGTTCGTTCGACATACGACAAGGTTGTCGAAGTTCTTGGCGCAGACTTGTTCGGAAAGTTGCGAGCAATCTGGGTAGAGTTCCAGACACTTTCAGTCGCACAGATTGAGCGTGGAATTGCGCTCGCCGAAAAGTGGAATGACTTGCTAAAAGAGGCAGACCCAGAGGGCGAACAGCCTAGCGCAGGTGAGATGTCAAAGATGATTCAGGAACTTATGGAATCACTTGGCGAGGATTCAGAGGGAACTTCTATGTCAGTCTCTATGGACTTGGGCGACCAGCAGACCAAAGAGGAAATGGACAAAGACGCAAAGACACGAGCGAGCGAAAGCAAGCGTCAGAACGAATCACGCAAAGACGCACAGGAAATCTTTTCTCGTTCGACTGGTTCGAATGGCACAGACTCTAATTCGTCTCTAATGGAACAGCGCAACCCAACTGGACACGAGCGAGCAAGCGCAGTCAAGATTGGTCAGATGTTGGAAAAGGCAAAGTATCGTGAGCGTTCTGAAACTGTTGTGAAATCTCACGCACCAGCAGGGAAACTAAAATCACGAGTTCTGATTCAGAACAAGGCGTTAGAATCCAAAGGCGTTCGTGAACTTGCGCCAGCGTGGAGACACAAGACACGCAAGCACACAGACGACCCAACACTCTCTATCGGAATCATGGTGGACATTAGTGGCTCTATGAGTTCGGCTATGGAATCTATGGCAACGACAGCGTGGGTTCTCGGTGAGGCAGGGCGCAGGATTCAGGCTCGGACGGCTATGGTCTACTTCGGTTCAGATGTTTTCCCAACTCTCAAAGTTGGACAGAAGTTGGACAAGGTTTCGGTTTACTCCGCACCAGACGGAACGGAAAAGTTTGGCAAGGCGTTCCGAGCATTGGACGGCGCACTTGACTTGACTTACGGCACAGGCGTTCGCTTGCTCGTGATTGTATCGGACGGACACTTCACAGGCACAGAGAGCGAGAACGCAAAACAGACGGCTCGCCTTTGTAAAGAGAACGGCGTGGCGGTGTTGTGGATTACGCCGAAAGAATGTATGGGCAGTCAAGGCTCGTATCTGCTAGGTGGATACGGCGAGGTTCTTGACAAAATGGAAACAGGCGAGATTGCGTTTGCGATTGGAAAGTCTGCGTCCAGCGCACTTGCGAAAGCGAGCGTGTAGAGGGAGACAGAGTTCGCTAACGGATTGGAGTTTGTTCGTCCTTTCGCCAGCCGTTAGCGAATAGAGATACCCGATAGCCCCAAGCGGGTTGTCGGGTTTTTTCTCGCTCGTTTGATTTACAAAATGCCATGCCACTTCTAACGGAGTGCCTGGTGATTCGTTCGAAGTTCTCCGCTACTTTTTTTCGCCGAGTATTCATTTTTTATCCGCGAAAAAGAAAAGAGAAACTTCCGACGAGTCGCTTGTATTTTTTATCGAATCTGGTAATGTAGACCTCGTAAGAACTTTCCACGAAAGGGGAACGAAATGGACGAACTAGATTCAATGGAACTCGGCTCGCACGAAATCGCTTGTATGTCATTGGCGATTCTCGGCGTGATGATTGAGGACTACTGCCAGAATGGCTACTGCGACCCAGTGATGTATAAGTCAATCGAACTGGCAGAGCGACTAGCTAAGAAGTTGGGCGAGCCTGAACTGGCAACACGATTGGCAACTGCCAAGATGTTCGCAGGCGAAACTGTAAACGAGATAATCGAACACAACGAACTAGATGTAGATAAGAGGGCGTGGTCATAATGCCGAACTGGGTTTACAACAACATAACTGCTAGTGGCACGAAAGAGGACTTGCTTGCGTTTCACGCAAAGGCGAGCAAGTTATCACCAAACGGAATTGCGGGGGACGGCTCGCTCACTTACAAGGATTCGGACGCACAAGCAATCTCGTTCTGGAACTTTGTAGAGCCGAGCAACAAGACGGCATACTATGAGGCGGCTCACGGCACAAAGCCAGAGGGCTACGAGGCGTGGACACCAGAGGAAAAAATGACATACGACTTGTCGTTCAAGACGGACGGCTGGTATGACTGGAATGTTCGTGAGTGGGGGACGAAGTGGGACGCTTGCGACGCTAACCTTGACGACAACACCGACGACGAGAATCCAAATCTCTACTATGCGTTCAATACGGCGTGGTCAATACCCGAACCGATTTACAACGCAATAGTTGACCAGCACCCAGAACTAAGTTTTCAGTTCTACGCCGAAGAAGAACAGGGCTGGGGTGCTGAATACGAATCAACAAAAGGCGAGGACGGCTTGCCTGCGTTAGTGCTTACTACGGAGTGGGACATTCCAGATAGCCACGCCGACTATGTGAACCGAGGTCGTGAATGTAATTGCGAACACGACGACGACGAGGACTACTGGTATGACGACTGCCCTCGTAAGGCGAAAGACTTCGTTGTGATTGTCGAACGGAGATACATTGTGAAAGCAGAATCCGCTGAGAAAGCGTGGGAGATTACCCAAGACACTTTGGACGAACTCACGCCAGAGGATTCCGATTCGTTCAGAGTTGTGGACGAAAACACAGGGGAACACTTGTTCCCAATTTACGAGGAGAGCGAGGCGTAAGCCTCGTTTTTCTTTTCTCCCCAGTATTCATTTTTTATCACGAAAAAAGATTTTCACGACACGCCCAGCACGATTTGTAAATGTCAGTCGAAAAGGGTAATGTTGTTCTTGTAAGCCCAATGAAACTTTATGAAAGGAAATCAAATGGCTAACACCACAAAGATTGCTAAGGCAATCACAATCACCAGCACCACACAGGACAACCTAGTTGTCTTGACACCAAAGATTCAGCGACAGGTAAAAGTGTTGCGAGAATCACGCAACATCATCAAGCAGGCAAAGCCTCTAGAGGAAACTTCTCGCAAGGCGATTCTTGACTTCGTGGGGAACATCACACAGAAAACTATTGGAACAGACGCAAAGGGAACACGACTAATCAAAGTTAGCGTGGTCGAAACATCAGAATCGTTTGACTGGAAAGGTCTGGAAAAGGACGACCCAGAACTTTACACGATTCTAAAAAAGAAATACACAATCGCAAAGGGTTCGGGAACACCAAGCCTGCGACTGGACATAATCTAAAAAGTCCAGAGAGAAATGTCAGCGACCCCCTCGCTGGCATTTTTTCTTTTCTGGCTGGTATTCATTTTTTATCACGCCTTCGCAACTTCACACGAAATACGACACGAAACTTGCTAACACGATAATTAGGAACTATGGTTGAGGTATGAAACTACAAGACGCTATTGGCGAAACTATTAGAGAACTAAGACACGAGAAGCAGATGACTCTGCGAACTTTGAGTGCGTTGTCCTTTGTTTCACTTGGACACCTGTCAGAGGTAGAGCGAAGTGTGAAACTCGCAACACCAGAACTTTTGGAATGTATTGCTTTTGGGTTGGAGATGCCGACTTGGAAATTCCTAATGGAAGTTGCTATCAAGATGAGCGTAGACGAGGGCGTAGCAATACCAGACGACCTAACTGAACTACTAGAAAAGGAAATTATCTAATGAGTGAACTACAATTCAGCAGAACTGTTTTTTACAATGGCAGAGAAGTTATCACAGCGTCAGAGTTTTCTACTCTCATAAGGAGTTATCCTGGCTATGTCGTGATAATGAAAAGGGCGACCACACCAGAGTTCCCCGCGCTCGCCGTAAAAAAGGGCAGGCGAGAATACTACTACTTTGACGATTTGATGGAGTGGTATGAGGAGTTCCTGAAACACAAAGCCGAACAGGTAAAAAAATACGAGAAGAATTTTGACAGAGTAAAAGAAGTCAATAAACTCAAGCAAGGAACAAACAGAGAAAGTCGTCAGGCTTTGTTAGACGCAATTAGAAGTAAGGGCGAGTAATGGACATCGAAAGATTGTTAGAACACGAGGGGCACTCCCTCACGATTGCGACATACGGCAAGGGTGATGTTGTATACAATGTATCGCTAGAGTGTGCGGATTGTAGCGAAGTAGTTTGGGACGAGGAGTTAGATGATGAGTAGTCTGGACCGAGATTTGATGATGCCCGACGAACCGCAAAACAAATGCACCTGCCGAGCGACATCACTTGACGAATGTATTTGCGACTACGACCCGAACTACGGCGAGCCTAAGAAGTTTGCGTTCGACTTGGTTCTCCACATCAACGAGTTCGAAGCGGCGAGCATAGAAGAAGCAGAGAAAATTCTCAACGGATACATAGACAGGCTTGCTCAAGTAGAGGACGCTGTAATCCAATGGGATTCGCTAGACCTAACGGAGGTCGATACAAGACTTGCCTAAGACGGAACCAGAATGCGCGCCGAGTCCGTTGCGTTTCTAGAACAAGAAACGGACTTACTAATCTTAGGGAAACCGACTGAACTCAGTCGCTAAACTACAAAACGGACACAGGATAAAACCGAAATACGCAACCTGAGAGATGATGTGGACTTGTCCACGATTCCGTTAGGGGAGCCAAGTACGTTGGAACTGATGTCCGTTTTGACTTTCTCGGACGGTATTCATTTTTTATCACACTTGCGGCGTGGCTTTTGACTTGACGGCTTGCTTGGGGTAATGTTGTGGTTGAGGTAAACGAAAAGCCTCAGAGGGAAAAGGATTATGGCAGAGAACTTGACAGTATCGGGCTTGGTAGCAACTACGCCACGACACTTGATTACGGCAGACGGCTTGCCGATTACTTCGTTCCGCTTGGCTAGTAGCAACCGCCGATTCGATAGAACTGCGGGCAAGTGGGTAGACGGAGAAACTAACTGGTATACGATTACTTCGTTTCGCCAGTTGGCTATCAACTGTGCTGGTTCGGTGAACAAGGGCGACCGCATACTCGTTCAGGGTGTCTTGCGTGTTCGTGATTGGGATAATGGCGAGCGAGCAGGAACTTCTGTGGAACTTGAGGCAGAGGCGATTGGACACGACTTGACTTGGGGAACTTCGAACTTCACACGAACAGTCTTGGTTCGTGATTTAGAGCCAGAGCCAGAAATGGTTTAGGGAAACGGCGCGCTACGGCTCGCCTTTTCTCACCGCCGACTGGTATTCATTTTTTATCAGACACGGCACGGCTCGATTTGCGAACGGCGTGGATTGGGTGTAATGTAGATTTTGTAGACGGCAAGGGGTCGCTACGGAAAGGGGACAGAGATGTCAGAGAACAAAGGGTCGTGCTACGACTGCGAGGTAGAACTAACGGACGAGAACACCGTAGACTTTGGTGGGTTTGACGGTGGTAATTACCTAGCCTCAAGAACTTATGGGGGCGGCGTGGATAAAGACCCATTTACAAAGTGCGATTCGTGTTTCGAAGCGGACATTGACCGACACTTGGACAACCAGTAATGAGTGGCGTGTCTATGCGTGGGTCAGGTATTGACGGCGTGGATTACACAGCCGTTTTCTACTGCGACAACTGCCACAGAGAAACGGTGCTTGACGGGTCTACTAATGACGAACGGACTGTCGCCTATGCGACTTGCCGTTGTGGTCGTGAAATGGAAACGGACATTCCAGAACCAGAAGCCGAGTATGAGCCAGAGGATTATTTGGAATAAAAAGAAGTCGCTTACCTTATCCCCCTTTGGTAAGCGATAGAGATAAACGGAACACCCCCCTTAGTTCCTTTCTCCGAGAAGCCCGAACCTTGTGTTCGGGTTTTTTGTTTGGCGGAGGTGGTATTCATTTTTTATCTATGATTTGACGAACGCAAGAATTATTCGTTAGAAGTTAGTAGAATGTAAGTAGTTGGAGATTCCAACTGAAAGGGGAGTTATGAAGTTTTATTTTCGTAGGGCGTTGTTTGCTCTAATCACCTTGCCAGCAGTTGTGTTGGCATACGCCCTAGTTTATTTTGGGCTAGGCGTTGTTGTTGATAGTGGTTCAGTTGGGGCGTTTGTTTCAGCAGTTCCAAGCGTTGCGATTGGATACACGATTCTTGTCGTAATGTTTCCACAGGTATCAAAACTAATCGAAAAGGTTGTGGCGTAATGGTCGAATTTATTTTGGGCGTGGCAGTCGCTATGGTCGTAGGTGGAGTAATACTTTTGATTTGGACAATGCGTCAGCAGGGTCTAATCACCAGCAAGCCACGCTATCGCCGAAAGGGATAACACGAACGCTCTCGCAAGAGGGCGTTTTCCTTTAGAGAGGGTAGTATTCATTTTTTATCACAGAACACGACACGACTGGCGCTCGCCGAATGTTGTTGGTAAGTTTGATTTGTTGGCGAAGTTCAGTAGCCAGAAAGGGGCAACAAAAGTGTTTGATACACAGGTGAAGTATCCAGAGGTTCACGTTCGTCTAGTTGGCGAAGATGGCAACGCGTTCGCGATTATGGCACGAGTTTCCAGCGCGCTAAAAGAGGCAGGCGTTCCACAGGCAGAGATTGACAAGTATTACGAAGAATCTACAAGTGGCGATTACGATAACTTGCTACAAACAGCGACACGATGGGTTCAGGTGGTGTAATGGGTAGCCCAAGTTTTATTCAGATTACGAGTAAAGATTTTCAAGCACCGATTACCCTTTATGGGCACTGGTCAAGAAAAGATAATTTAGAAGCTGTCAAGACTGTCTTAGCACGAACAGATAGAATTGGCGACCCTAGTTATTTGGTGGCACAGATTTTCTATGAGTTTGCTATTGCGTTAGGTAAATACGATGGCTCGTTTTCTTTCGGGATTGACGCTTTTGGACACGATGTAGAAAAGGCTGGCGATGTTGCGACTGTCTACGTAAATGCCGATACTGGCGTCTACACGTATAAAGGCGCTGAATACGATGAATTTGAGCCAGAACACCACGAGCCAATGGCACGTTTAGTAAAGGGTAATCAACTAAAGACACCAATTAGTTTTAGTTAGTCGAGAACACTCCTAACTAAAATGCTAGGGAATACCCCCTATCCCCTAGCGAGAAAACGACACCTGCCCCCTCGGGTGTCGTTTTTCTTTACCCAGAGTAGTATTCATTTTTTATCGCAATTTTAAAAACACGACGCTTGGATTTGGAAATGTCAGTTGCCGGCATTAGACTACAAGGGTAGTCAGTTCAAGAAGCCAGAGGGGATTCGCTGATTACAGATTCTCTAGCTGAGAATCAGAGAGGGGCAGGCACTATGTCTACCACCATTACCAATGGAATCGAGCAGGTCAGTTTTGACCTAGAAGATTCAGAGTGCGCAACTGCGTCAGTTTCGATTGAGACTGGCAACGCCGGCAAAGGCTGGGCTAAGAGTTCGACAGAGTTTTTCCTATCTGCCGACGCCGAGGAGCGTAAGGTGTGGGTGAACATTCGAACACACACTTACATTCGAATTGCCGGCGAGGGCCCGCTAAATGTCAATAACGACATTGCGTCACACAGATTCACAGAGGCAGAGGCACGAGCCTTACTTGCGACGCTAGTTCACGAGTTAGCCAAACTCGACTAGGCGAAAGGGAGCCCCCTCGAAAGAGGGGGTTTCTCCTTACCCCCAGTGGTATTCATTTTTTATCGCGGCGGGGAACAACACACGACGATTCGTTCGAAGTTGGAGTTTTCTACAGTCGATGGTAAAATTACTGAGTAGTCAAAAGGCTGCGTAAAGATTAGTAAGGGGAAGTAAATGGGCAGAATGTATGCCGAGGGCATTATCGAGTCAAGTTTGACACTGGAGCAACAATTGGACTGGCACCTGCGGGGTAATCACTATCCACCGGTTCCGGCGTCAATGATTCCAGTGTGCCGAGATGTAATCGTTCACCTCAATGCCGGAGGCGATGTTAATCAACACTTTAAGTTGCCGAAGCCTGCCACGTGGCGTGGAGAAGTTTCGGCACCGGCTTGGGCAATTGCTGAAGGTCATCACCTTGAGTCGTGGATAGACAACGACGATGAGTAGATTACACCGGACTGCAGTCGAGATGTCAGACTTGGAGATTATGGAAGAAGTTTCGAAAATGTTTAATCGTTCGAAGTTCATAACAGAGAATTCGTACGAAGTTTCATGCCGGCAATGCGACAAGGTGATTACCTTGGACGAACAGCAACACCGGCACTACGAAAACAACAACCTTAATGGGTTCGGGTTCACACTGCCTAAGTGTGCCGAATGCTGGGGAATTAGTTAACACCAGCGAAAAGTCCGTAATCGAAAGGTTGCGGACTTTTTAGCTATTAGGGTGGTATTCATTTTTTATCTCAAAATGCGCCGCGAGTGGAAAATTATTGACGCTTGGGGTATGCTTGTCTTATCAAGCAAAAGGGGCGACGAAAAGAAGTAAGCGCTCAGAGGGGACACCAATGAAAATTGGCCAGTTAGTTTCAGTCCACGGCGAATTAGGCCGTATCGCGCAACTCTATGTTGAAGGCAACAAGGTTGCAGTTCGTATGCGCAACACCCGCGACGTATGGGTCGTTCGCGAATCTTCAATTCAGAAGGTGGAGGAGGCATAATGCGTTGCGAATTATGCAAAGTAGAAGGCACCAACCTTTGCGTGCCTTGCGAGAATGTTGGCTGGAAGTTGGCTGGCGTGAGTTTGGAGGAGGCATAATGGCAATTTACAGCGACAAGTATTTTGTAAAGGGCAACATTCCAGTTGCGCCCCTAGTGGTCGAGGAAACTGATTATCACGGAAACTTAGTGGATACACGCTCGTATGTTGGCGACCTAGAGGGGACTTTTATTCTTACCCTCGCTACTGATTCATTCCGCGACTCGCGAACATACAGCAACTTCCGCGACGCTATGAAAATGTCTAATGGCTACTGGGCGCGACAAGCAATTTGGCACCAAACACCCGCGGGGCGCAAGCGCGTAATTTGCTGGGCGTAGAAAGTAAAAAGTTATCCTGCCGAAAGGTAGGGTAATTTTTTTTGTCCAGCGTGGTATTCATTTTTTATCTTACTTTCAAGAACCACACGGCGGCCGGGGAAAATAAATGTTAAAATTTATTTGTAATCGAAAGAGGGGAGGACCAAATGGTCCTAGTTAAAAAGTTCATTGTTGGACGAAAGTTCGACTTGTTGAAGAATCACGGAATGTTGGATGCACACGTCCTTTACGTAGTCAACATCGGAGGACGCGAGAAGAATTCCAAAATGTTTGCTTGGTCAGACGATGGTGAAGGATTCTTCTTCTACCCATCCATGGCAGCGTTCCGGGAAGCCGGCCACCTGTAAAAGTTCACACGAAGAATTCCCGGGAGAAAGTTCCTGGGAATTTTTTTTGCCAGGCGCCTTTTTCTAGTATTCATTTTTTATCTGTCTTAGGAAAAAATCCCGGGCGTGTCGTGGCATAATTTGTGTCGCCCTGGAATTTCGGCTACAGTTAGAACTGTAGTCAGGAAGCAGATAGCGGAGGGCTACAGAGGGGAAAAGAGCCCATGGCTATTTTCAAAGATGGTTCAACTATCGAGAATGGAACTTTTGGTGGCGAGACTGCGATGGACGTGTTCCGATTGATTCACGCTAAGTCATTCTTGAAACTAGAAATTGACACGGAACTTCGTATGAAGATGAGCCGTGCGGGGACAGCGCTACAACTGGCTGAAAACATTTCAGGCCTAACCTTCGGACGCGGTATCAAGGGACGCGAGAAGGCGCTGGAGTGGGTCGAGAACGAACTCGCCAGGATAGAGGTCGAGGAACGCCTGGACTAAGTTTCACCAGGAAACCCCCGGGAACTCCCCGGGGGTTTTCCACACCCTGTGGACAACCCTGTGGATAAAGTTATTCACATGTGGATAAGTCTGTGGATAACTTTTGGGGGTCCAGTATTCATTTTTTGTCAAGGGTTTGATTAATTTTGGCGAACTGGTAAACTCTAAGTAGTCGAAAACGTTTCGACAAGAAGGGGGCCTCAAATGGCTTACGCATTATCCGTAGCACCAGACTATGAGTTCGAAGAGATGGGCACAGACCTAGCAGAGATGCAGGGCGTCGTCGGTGGGTTGATTGAACCAATTGACCTAACACCATCGCTAACTATGTGGGTCAATGAAGAATTTATTTTCATGCCTCAACTGGAACTCAACCCACTAGCCTCAGCGTTCTTTCAACTCATGGCTGGCGGTAATTACGCCATACACGGCAATGTCGTCTTTACAGGTGGCGCTGATGAAAATGGAAACCTCAAGGACTTGAGTAGTGAAGACGCTAGCCAAATAAAACTGGCTGCCTCCGAGGCATACGCCAAATTCAAAGCGTAAACAAAAAACAAAGGTTGGGCTTCGGCCCAATTTTTGTTTGCGGAGTCGAGTATTCATTTTTTATCTTGGTATCCGAAACGACACGGCTTGGATTAGGTTTTGACACTAGGTAAGACTATGCTTGTATTAGCAAGCAAAGATGACTTGTTGAACCAAAGCAGTATCTAACAGAAGGGGGATTAGTCGAATGGCTAATTCAGTAGTTATCGCAAAGACAAACAAGGCTGTAGAAGGCGTTGAGTTGTCATCAAAGGCAGTAAAGGCTCTAGCAACATTCAACAAGGCTAAAGAGGCAGAGGCTAAGGCTAAGGCTCTAAAGTCAAAGGCAGAGGCTATTCTGCGTGAGGCTCTAGGTGAGGCTAAGGCTGGAATTGTTGAAGGCGTAGTTGCCGTTCGTGTTGTATCAAGCCACAACACCTCATTCGATAGGGAACTAATGAAAGAGGCGTTTAGAGAGGCATACGACGCAACCCTGCGAACCACCGAATACGATTACCTAAGAACTCTCTAAGGGATAGGCAAAGCCCCGCTTCGGCGGGGTTTTGTTTTGCCCTAACCCAGTATTCATTTTTTATCAGATGTCAAAACAAATACCAAAAAATGTCAGTAGCGAATGCGAGAATGGAATTATGAATAATTCAAATACAACACGGGTAGTTGCTAACAATGACAACTACCTAGAACTACTGAGCATCATGAGCCCGTTCGTGGTTCTTGCACACGCGTGCAACATCGCTAGTCGCCTTCGCGACATTCGCTATTACGTGGATGGCGACGATTTATACTGGATGGAAAAGCCCCACAAGTTTCCTGAATTCTGGGTTGCCGCTATCAACGGAACTTTAGAAGAAAACGATTTCGAAGAAGAAGAAGAGTAGGGGGCGCGCATGTCTGAACTAGTTAGCCCGCGGCTACTTGTCTCGCGCTTGTCTGCGGAACTTTTTATTGACGCGTATCTTCTGATGGAAGATGAAGAACTTGTGGCGATGGTTCAAAGGGGCGCGTCATACGAAGAACTAAAAGACTACGCGGATAACGCCTACTAGATTGAAACCCCTGCCTTCGGGCGGGGGTTTACTAGCTATCAGGGGCGTATTCATTTTTTATCAGAGATTCGAAAACACACGGCGAAATCTTGCGTAATGTCAGAGGGCGGGACTAGACTAGCCGTAGGCTAGCCAAAGGGGCTGGCAGATAGGGGCAACAAAATGGCAGGCAACAAAGTCTGGCTTCACTGCTACAACTGCGGTGAGCAATTTTTGACCGTTGTGGGTTATTCTTATTCATCAAAGCAACTCTGCGAGGGTTGCCGTAAAGGGGCTACAAAATGAATCGCTACGAACTACGCAAGTTCAACGCTAAAAAAGCACGAGGGCTTATTGGGAGCAAGAGCGCCCTATCTACGGCGCTAGGGCTAAACAAAGGAACGCTTGACGCTTATGCGTTCCGCCACCCAGAATCGTTTCCTAAGCCTGCCTATGTTGTTGAAACCTCAACGGGCGGGGTTCGTATGCTTTACAACAAGAGCGAGGTTGTTGCGTTCCTAGAGGCACACAAGGGCGTGCGTAGAACTAAGCGTGCCGTTCCTAAAAATGCTGGCGTATCTAAATACACCGATTTCCTACAAAGATTAGAGGCGAAATAATGCGGGGCTGGTTTTTAGTTCAACACAAGTTTTGGGCGTGGGTTTCGGACACGGCGTATCGCCTATTCAACCACGCAAGTTATGAGGCTTACACCGCCCGCAAGCGAGCAACCAAGTGAGGGCTTACAAAGAGTTCGCCATAGTTGCGTGGGGACTGTGTGCGGGGCTGGGTTTCGTGTGGCTGTTTAGTTTTGCCATTGGCAATTCGCCCGTGGCTGGCTGGGTGTCTTTCGTTCTTGCGTGCGGGGCTGGTTGGTTGGGCTGGAAACTAGACCGCTCGTAAAAAAATCCCTCGGGGTATTCATTTTTTATCTGAGTGTTTACGAACACCGGTGATAACACGGCGTTGATTGTTAGACTGTTCCTACAGTCGTCCAAGGCTTCTTCGGAATTGTCCGGTCGCACCTGTTCGTTCCTTCGTAATTTCATAGGCTCAAATTTTCCCCCTCTAGGGTTTTCCCTAGGGGGCATTCGTATTTTCTTTTAGGGGAGGCTGGCAACCATAACTGCCGGAATAGGGGTGATTTTTATGATTCATTATCCAACTGATTACTGGTGCGGCAGCGTGCTAGTGTCCGTGGACAACCAGAAAGCCACCAAGGTTTCTGTTTGGGTCGACGGTGAGGCAACACCACGCAAGAAGTTTGCGGGGGATGACGCTTACAATGACGCTATGGACTTCGCTATGGAGTTGTCCGAGAGCGTCGGCGATGAGTTTGAAATGCCTACTGCTGAGTCTGTAGCAATCTCTCTAGGAGGGGCTACATTCGACACAGAGTATTAGCCACTTTGAGCCTATGAAATTCGTTGGAACTATTTTTTTTTATTCCTGCGGCAGTATTCATTTTTTATCCGAGGTCGCCCGAGCACACGGCGCGAGCTGCGCGCTTCGATAGACTTGGGGCTATGCCCCGAGATTCGGGGTCGCTTTTGAAGGGGGTCATCATGACTACTGCAACATCCGTATCACCTGCAACACTCAACGCGACCGCGCACAAGTTGGCCGCGATGTTCACTGAAAACACGGGGCGCTCGATGCTCGACTCGGGTGGCGCTTATGGGCGCGCTTGGGAGCGCAACCAAGGGCTAACCGTTGGCGACTTCTTAGCCCGTCCCGAGGTCACCGTTGAGCCTGACGGTGAACTTACCGTTGACATGTTCAACTTCTTGAATGAGCGCCTAACGTACGAACCTCGACTCGATGGGGCTTGGGCGGCTTTTGACGCTGAGCACCCCGAATTGTCATGGAGCGAGTCGCTGAATGAGTGGCTTGATTCAATCGGAGTCCCGTCCGAAGGTGATGGCGACTTCTACTCGGACGCTCGATGGGACTTCAACACTTACAACTTCGATGGATGTCTGTTGAATGGGACGTTCCAAGGTGTGAAGTTCGGACTCGATGGCGCTGAGTATCTCGCGCTACAGATTCACGGCGGGTGTGATGTTCGCGGCGGGTATACCAAGCCCGTAATCTTCACGGGTGACATGGAGATGGCAATCATGGATGTAAGTTCTGCATTCATGAAGTGCCCCGAGTCCGAGTGTGAATTCTATGCTTCATACTCACACGGCCAGATTGACGCCTACCTGCCAGACTCGGACGCTAGGCCAGACATGCTGATTGAAGTCTCAGTGCCTACCGTGATGCCCGAAGAGTGGCACTTCGGGAATGGGTGCCCACTGCACAAGGTGCCGCTGATTTAGTAAGCCCCCTACAAAGTTCCCGCCCTTCGGGGCGGGTTCTGCGTTGCGGTGCGGGTATTCATTTTTTATCCGAGGTTGTAGCAAACACGGCAAAAGTTTGGCAGCTCGATTAGACTTGGAGTATCAAGTCAAGGTGGCTTGGTGGATAGGGGTTCAGATGTCAAAGCGCAACAATCGTGCGGGATGGGCTTTAGCGGCTCTAGCGGTATCAGCTTTTATGTTGGCAGACTTTGTTGGCTACGGCAGCGACAAGGGCTACAACACCGAACTAGCCCTAGGGGCTAGCTCAATCTTTGCGGCGATTAGCATTGGGCTATTCGCTTGGAACGTAGCAACTTACAAGAATCAAGGGAGGTAATTCTATGGCTAGGTCAGGTCACCTAAGTTGCGCCAAGTGCGGCGTGAATGATGGCACGAACTTTGTTTGGGTAGGCGGTTCTATGGGGTGCGTGAATTGCGACAAGTTCGCAACCTGCACTCACGAATCTCCGGAGGACTTTGGAGCGAGTCAGGTTAGCGACGGGGTTTTGGTTCACCCGTGCGCCGATTGTGGAACCGTGATGGCGTGGCAGGTGTCTGCGGCGTAATTTCAAAATCGTTGCCCCGTGATTCGTTGCGGGGCAACTTTTTTACCTTGGTGCGGGTATTCATTTTTTATCTGACTTCTAACTAAACACGGTGAAACTTTGGGTCATCGAGTAAGCTAGTAATAGCTAGCAAGTAGCTAGCAGATAAGGGGTTCAAAATGTTCGGTCAATTCACTGGTTTCACTGGTTCTACCACCACCGTTTTCGAGGCTTTCATGGAGAACGAAGGTGAGTTCGTTCTTACCGCGTCAGTGGATGGCGTGGAGACTAGCCGCGTGGTCCTGCCAGAAGGTTTTGCTCTAGCTCTAGCGGACTTGTTTGACCGCGATGCGGCTACTGCCTCAACGCTTGCTCTAGCGGCCCTATCCCGCTAGCAGCATCAAGTAAGCCCCCACTTCGGTGGGGGTTTTCTTTTTGCCGTGATGCTCTACGCGGCCCTACAAGCTTGTGCGGATAGGTTCTACAGGATTGCTCCCAGTATCCTGAGCTAGCCCGTCACGGCCCCTGGGACTAGCCCTAGAGTCTGTATTGGCTAGCAACCCTAGGGAGCTAAGTAATTGGTCTATAGCCCAGTGAAGGCCCCTAGGGGTCTCTAGGGACTCTTTAGGTCTCTATAAAGGTGATTCTTTAGGAGTGACTAGATAGCCCTTGTATGACTCAAGCTTGAGCTCAGTGAGTGTGCTTAGGCCCAGGAGACTAATGGCTAGTTAGTTGCTAGTTGGGTTAGCTACTAGTGCTCATCAAGCTCAAGGGTGATTGACTACTAGAGACTCTTGGTTAGTAGTTGTCTCTTTGCTTGTCTAGCTATCTATCTTTGTCTGTTTGTTTCTTTGTTGATAGTTGTTTGTCTTTTCTCTTGCTCTTTCTATTTTTTGTATGTCTCTTATTAAGTTTGAAAACAAAAAAGCTATAGACCCCCTGGGGTCATTTTAGGAAACAATTTCGACGCGTCCCAGAATCAACAACTGCCGTCTCGCACCCCAAAAGCATTTCAACGTCAATCTTACCCTATACCCCCCTTTATGCAAATTCCTCCCATCCTGAAGACCCCCTCTTTTAAAAATGGCTCTCCACAAATTTTCAAAAAATTCCTCCTCTACTTACCATAGGAGCCAAGATTATTCAAGATAATGGACGCCCCTACCGATCCCTATGCTATGATTAGCGCATGGACCAATTCATTTTTGTTTTTTATATTTTGTTTTTTGTCACGTATGTTGTAGCAACTACCTCGTTACTCATCTATGCAAGCGTTCTACGTGACCGCCTCATCAAGGTAGAGGCCGAGGCTAAAGAACACCGCAACCAACTCTGCTCCCACGCTCACGGGAATGAGAGCACGCACAAGAGCGATCCGCTTACTCCGTTGCTCGGAGTAGTAACCCCTAGGGACCAATGATGGAAATCTTTTTAACTTTACTTGCAATTTTTAGTGTATCCGTTATAGTCTTATTTGGATTCGCGTGGCTAGCAGTAGTCCTAGCGTTTCTTGAACCGGACGTCCACGGCGACCTACTACTAGATGGAGAAGATTTTGACAATAAAGCTAAGGGTAGCCTCGGCCGATGATTTAAGGGACACTCTCCCTGTTAGTGGCGTCTTTGATATGAACGACTGCGTAGTTGTAATTGACTGCCCGCTCGACGCTCAAGCTGACGAAGTCCGAAAGATGGTCGCCATCCTAGAGTCTGTAATTCATGTTGTAGACGTAAAGGTAACCGGGACCGTAGACAACGACGGATTAGAATACCTAGTCAAAATAACCGAGGTCCCTGTAGAGGTGGCTGAAGGTAAAAAACCAAGACGTTCAAAATTCTAGTTGACAGCGAAAACTTAACCTAGTACACTCATAACGACAATAAGACGAAAGGATTGACATGACAGCTACTGAAAGCATTTACGTCAAGAAAAACCAGCAGCTTCCCGACTACATCACCGAAGCGTTTAAAGAAACAGCTTCCGATGAAGATCGCAATAATCTAATCTCTGCACTACGCAAAGCGGACTGGACCCTAGAGGCAATCTCTACAGCGTCTAAGCTAACCCGCGAGCGCGTTCGTCAGATCGCAGCTGCACACCAGGACACAGGACTCTCACTCACCGTTGAGATCCCAGAACCTCCACTTAAGCCGGAGCGTCCTAAGCCAATCTACATTGAACCAACTCCTGCAACTCTCGAGCGTCTACTAGAACTCCAGCCTTATGCACAGCAGGTACGTTCAAATGGAAAGAAGTACCGTGAGGAAGCTGAGGAGTATACCAAGCTGCTCAATTATGCGCACACTGTGGAAGGTGTGACGCTATACCGCTTAGCCAAGCGTCTCGGCGTAACTCACGGTGCGCTACGTTTCCGTCTTGTACGCTACGGCTACAAGAAACCAGTTACAGCAACCTCAAAGGTCTACACCCCGATTCTTAAGGAGAACCGCCTGTGATTATTAAACCAAAAGGCGATGCCAGGATTTATGAAGGCAAGAAGATTTCTTTTGGACCAGACACCGACGACGTTATCCAGCTAGAGCTTCCAAAAATTGTTACTCGCTCTGTTGACTACGAAGACCTAGGGTTCAAAGCCGATTACACGTTTACCTTTGATGGACGAAACTTGAAGCTTGACTCTATGACTGTTTTTGAGGTGACTACAGAAGAGGGTCTTTCTACTAGAGCGCTTACTCAGCTTAGAATTCCAGAAGTTATGCAGGGGATTGTCTACGAATACAATCCAATTCTTTCAGCCACCGTAAAACGAGGTGAAAAGACTGCAGGAGTTCTTGCTCAGATTTACTGGGCAGAGTTTGTATGCAACGGATCACCACGCAGAGCAGTTATGGACCACATGGGGTGGTCACGCACAAACGCCAACTATCACTTGACCAAGCTTTCTAAGGCAGGTCTAATCCCAGCAGACCGCGACCGCAATCGCGTAACTAAGTAAGGAATTTATTATGTTTAGCCCAGTACTATTTTCAATCGGAATTGTTACAGCAACCGATCCAGATGTTGACCTAGCAAAACTTCGCGACGCCCTTAGCGCCGTTACCACTCCGTCTGATTCAGGATTCATCATCGACCCAGAGGTAGTTGCGTTTGCCAATCGCCACCCTGACCCAGCTAAGGATATCCTTGTTGAAGTGCAGGCTCTTACTGAAGAGGCTCGCACCAGAGGACTTGAACTAGTTACCACTTTAGTTCTGGAGACTACCGGATCTAGCTTTATGTGGGATGACGTTACTGAAGCAGCTCTTGCCTATCACCTAGAACTTAGAAACTCGGATGGCAAAACTGAACTAGTCGGAGGCTAGCTCTGTGAGCGTTGTTCGGTTTTATCAGTCGTACGAGAAGATAGAGCTACTGCACGAACCACCATCGCCCGCCTCTAGGAATGTACCCGAGTGGTACAAGAGCCAGAACTCGGCAATGGGGGAGTTTGGTAGCACCATCAAACGTTGCATGCCAGTCTTTGATGCTATGACCCTAGGTTATACGTTGACCCTACCTTGCGACATTCACGTAGACGCCACTAACCCGGACAAGCTTGAATACTTTATTGCTCCTAACCCACTTAAGGAACTAGAGGGCGAAGTTTTTGCTAGCCACCTAAAAGAGCAGTACTCAAGCTACCCGATTGATACCGGCGTCTATCACAAAGATCTGATTCGCATCCACCCGCTATATTCTGTTGGCACCGAGAAGGGTTACAGCTGCCTATTTACTCAGCCAGTGCACAGTGACCCAACTCCGCTAGAGGTTTTCTCTGCAGTTATTGACACGGACAGATTTATCTCTGACGGCCACTTTTCTTTTACCGTTAAGAAAGGCTTCCGTGGACTTATCAAGCAGGGTACACCCCTAGTTCAGGTAATCCCGTTCAAGCGCGAAGCATTCACCTCGGAGGTGGTTCCTTTCGAAGTAGCCGAGCAAAAGCTAATCGATCAGGGCATAAGAATCTCTAGCTCTTTTATAAACCGCTATAAGAATAAGTTCCGAGTCAAAAAAGAGTACAAGTAGAAAAATGCCAGAAGATTTATTCGAAATGTACGGCAGAGAGTTTCAGCAGGAAGCGTTCGGCGCACTAGTTGCTGCCCGTGTTAATGACATTCTTTCTGGAAACGCAAGGGCGTTAAATATAAGACCTGCCGACGGAACAAGCCACACCGTTGCCGAGAAAACACTAATCTTTGCAGACACGGTAGCACGGGTTGTCTGCGCAAATTTAATTAACTAAGACCTCTACGCAAGCGAGGCTTTTCTTTTAGGGTAGTATAAATCTATGGGTAAAAGCATTATGGAAATTCTCTCCGGACTATCCGAGGAGGAGCGTAGTGCTGCGCTCGAGGGTGTAGACCCCGAACAATTACTTTGGGACTGGTCCGTCTGGGGACGTCCAGAGCAACAGGCTCCCGAGGGCGACTGGAACATCTGGCTTGTACTTGCAGGCCGTGGTTTCGGTAAGACTCGTCTAGCCTCAGAGTGGGTTCGCGAACAAGCGAAATACACCACCGACGGCCAACGCCGTTTCGCACTTGTTGCCCGTACCGCAGCTGACGTACGTGACGTTATCGTTGAAGGTGAGTCCGGCATCATGAATGTCACGCCTCCTTCTGAGAAACCTCTATACGAGCCTTCCAAAAGAAGGTTGACTTGGCCTAACGGAAATACAGCCACACTCTTTACAGCGGATGAGCCTGACTCGCTTCGTGGTCCGCAGTTCACTCACGCGTGGGGCGATGAGATTGCAGCTTGGCGTCAAACCCCCGATGCCGCGGGTATGACCGCGTTCGACAACTTACGTGTTGGTACTCGTCTTGGTGCAAAGCCAAAGATTCTTGTCACCACCACTCCGAAGCGCACTCCGCTTCTCTACAAACTTATTGAAGAGCAAAAGACTGGTCGCGTTGCGATTACTCGTGGTTCAACCATGGACAACGCTGGTAACTTGTCTGGCGCTTATATGGACACAATGCTCGGCGTATACGAGGGAACCTCTCTTGCACGCCAGGAGCTCTATGGTGAAATGCTTGAAGCCATGGAAGGAGCAATGTGGACAGAGGAGATGATCGAGGCTGGACGTGAAAGCATCTACCCTTTCTCAACTCCCCTTAGAATTATCGGTGTAGATCCTTCCGTTGCCGAAAACCCGAGAGATGAGTGTGGAATTGTTGTTGTTGCGTCTTCAGCTGAAGGTGATCTTTACAAACGTAATGCGTGGGTTCTTGAAGACGCTTCGGTACTTGGTTCGCCTACCGTTTGGGCTCAAAAAGTTGTCGAGATGGCTCGCAAATGGGGCTGTCCGGTTGTCGCCGAGGTTAATCAGGGCGGTGCAATGGTACGCAACGCGATCAACACCATCGACCCCACAATTAAAGTACTTGAAGTCCACTCCAAACAAGGAAAACAGCTCCGAGCAGAGCCGATCTCTCTGGCTTACGAGCAGCAGCGAGTTCATCACGTCGGCTATCTTGCGGATTTGGAATCGCAAATGATTTCTTGGGTGCCTGGAGAGGGTAAATCGCCTGACCGCATCGATGCACTCGTTCACGCACTCACTGCGCTCCTAATTAAGCCTCCAGCAGGCTTTTCCGGTGGAAAACTACGTGCAAAGAGCATGGGAGACCGTAAAATTGGTCTTCCGGGCATGAATAGGGGCTCTACCAACCGCGGTGGCACCTTCCGAGTCCGATGAAAATAGTAAAAGACGTCTTTCCAGCCCACTTGGCAGTCGTTCCAGCCGGTTTTTTGGACGATGTCTATGATTTGAAGTCTGCTCCAGCTACTGAAGGCGCTTACTACCTTGCAACCACTCGTGTAATAGTCACAGAAGACACCGTCATCGTTGCGCAAGACTCTCCCGAGGGTGCAAAAATTGTTTTTCAAGAAAAATACGAGGTATTTTTGACCGAAGGCGAGTTTAGGGTTGTAACTCTAAGCGGAAAGATGCTAGCCTTCAAGAAAGACACCAACTGCGGCTGCGGTTCTCGCCTTCGAAGCTGGAATCCGTACAAAACGCTTAACTCTATAAAGGATTAAAATGACATCAGTGCAAGAAATCTCAGTTTTCTATTACATCATCTTCACCTTAGCCTCTTACCGACTGACTAGACTGTTAGTTGTTGACGTAATCTTTGAGCCACTACGCGAAAAGGTGTGGAAGAAGTTTCCGCCATCGACAAAGGTCGGCTACGTGTTCACTTGCATGTGGTGCATGAGCATTTGGGCCACTCTTTCATTGATTTTGCTTGCCTTAGTAGTACCGCCACTTGCATATGTGGTATCATTAGTGTTGTCTATCTCAGCAATTGTTGGGGTTATCGCAGCACGTCTCGACTAACAGGGAGACCCCTTGGGAATTTTCAAACGTACCCCGAAGAGTAACCAGCCGACTACACGTCAGGCTGGGCTTCGCGCTTCTGCTGCTCGTAACGCAACCCCGATTGCTCCTGGAATAACTGTAGATTCATTCGGAATCGTTCGCGCAGAAGCAGTTGCATTTAACGCTCCACGTCCGCTAACTGCAGCCGCGGCTCAGTTGAAGATGAACGATGTAAATGAAGCCGAACAATTTAAAGCTCGTCGTCGTTCTGCTGCCGGATCTTGGCAGACAGAGGCGTGGGAATACTACGATGCCATTGGAGAAGTAAAATATGCGTTCAATCTTGTTGCGTCTGTGGTATCTCGCATCCGCCTTTACGCGGCTGTTGTAGATGACCCGGCCGAAGCGCCAATCCCAATCGACAAATCAGCCAGCGTTGATCCAGATCTAGCTTCTGCAGCGCAGCGTGCGCTAGATCGTCTTGACTCTGCATACGGAGGCCAAGCTGGTCTTCTAAAAGATGCTGCTCTTAACTTGCAGGTCACCGGAGAGTGCTACCTGATCCAAGTTCCAGAGCGTATCGGCTCGGGACTTCCAGAATCGTGGGACATCCGATCAGTTGATGAACTTCAAGTTGATCAAAAGGGTAACTACATAATTAACCCAGTGCGCGACGTTGGCGGAGGCTCCTCTATGGGCGCATCCAAGTCCGCGATCCGTCTTCCGAAAGATGCGTTCATCGGACGTATGTGGAAGGCACACCCTCGCTACTCAATGGAGTCAGATTCTTCACTACGCGGTCTTCTTGATCTTTGTGCTGAGCTTCTACTTCTAAACCGCACTTTCCGTGCAACTGCACGTTCACGCTTGAACGCTGGTGCTCTTTACTTGCCAGATGGTTTGAGCGTTGCAGCGTCTCCGGACCCAGACTACCCATACGACGAAGACGGCGAATTCAACGAGCAGTACAACACTGAAGAAGCGGCTGACGACTTCGAAGATCAACTGATCGACGCGATGACCACTCCGATTAAGGACGAGGACTCTGCTTCTGCAGTTGTTCCGCTAATCATTCGTGGTCCCGCAGAGCTTGGTGACAAGATCAAGCAGTTCAAGTTCGAGCGTTCATTCGACGACAGCCTTGTTTCTCGTGCTGATCGAGTACTAGAGCGCATCATGCAAGGTCTAGACGTCCCTAAGGACGTTGTGACGGGCCTAGCAAACGTTAAGTACTCTAACGCTCTTCAGATCGATGAAGCCCTGTACAAGGCGCACATCGAGCCTCTGATGCTTCTTATTGCTGACGCACTAACTGTTGTCTACCTACGCCCATACCTAATCTCGGTTGGATACTCAGAGGTCGAAGTAAAGCGTATCCACATTTGGTACGACCCGTCTCAGGTTGCTACTCGTAACGACCGCGCTGCAGATGCAGACAACGGTTTTGACAAGATGGCCGTATCGTTTGACACATGGAGACGTGCTCACGGGTTCTCGGACCAGGATGCCCCAACCCCAACAGAGCTCGCTATGCGACTTGTAGTGAACAAGGGCGCAATTACTCCAGAGCTAACCGAAAACCTTCTTGCCGCAGTCGCGCCTGACATTATGAAACTAATCAAGGGCATGGACCAGGCTGCTGCCGTAGGCCCAATTCCGCCAGAGATCGATCAGTTGCTTAGTGGAGAAGTTCCGGCCGCAGGTGAATCAACTGAACCAATCGCACCAACAGCAGCTCCTCCCGTACCGCTAGCAGAGCCAGAGGCATAAAATGGAAGACTATTCAACACCTACCCCTAAAGAGGCTACTGCAGCCGAACTAGGCATGAAGTTGGCACATACCCTGTCTGATGTAGTTACTGCTAAGTTTCTAGCACACGGATACCACTGGAATGTAATGGGCCCAGACTTTAGTCAGCTACATGCTTTCTATGCAGCTATCTACGAAGACATCGACGGCTCAATTGACCCTATTGCAGAGAATATTCTAAAGCTCGGCTACGACGCTCCATACCTGATGCAGGACTTCCAGGAGTTGAGCTGCATCCATGAGGAGCGTATTGATGGTGGCAACTCACAGGCGATGAACGCTTCTTTGCTAAAGGTCAACGAAACCCTAGTTAAGTGCTTCACTGAAGTGTTTGAGCTAGCAGATCTTCTTAATTTCCAAGACATTGCCGACTTCGCAGCTGGGCGAATTGACGCTCACGCCAAGTGGGTTTGGCAGCTAAAAGCCACTCTAGGCATCCGCTAACAAATAGCCTTCCAAAAGGTTCTGTAAACTTTTAATAGGCGTTTTTGTACGCTAACCTTATCTTAGTTTTTTCAGTATCAAAAGAAGGATACTCATGTCTTATCTGGACAAGTTCAAATTAGAATCTCTAGTCGCAGCACTCGGATTTAACGATGGTGCCAACAAGGGTTTCTGGAGAATCCAGCCTCGCGTCCCAGCCCGCCGAGAAGGCGCTGGTCAATGGATCGAGATGGGTGCCGAGCTTCGTGCACTACTAAAGGTTAACGGCAAACTTGTCAGCGTTATCGGACGCTCTGTTGGTTCCAACGGAACTCCAGACGGCGTTCGCGTTCTTTTCCAGGGCCTTGCTGATCAGGGTATCCCTGATAGCATCGTAGAAATTCCTACTCGTTTTCTTGACCTTGTTAGCGCGTCTATCCCGGAAGAACTTCTAAAGAAAAAAGGCATCGTTAAACCTGACGCCGTAGAAGAGATCGATCAAGACGCCCCAAACTTTGAAGACCTAGCACGTACAGAAATTACTCCGGACGATATCCGTATTGCCAACGAAGGCATCAACTCTCCAGAGGGTAAAGAGCAGGCTGCCTTTAAGGACTCTGCAGAGGGTAAAGCTATTGAAGCTGCTGAAGCCGCCGGGGAAAAATCTCCGGCTGATACTACAGCCGAAGAGCCTCAAGCGGAGCCAGAGCTCGATAGCTACCAAAAGAAGCAGGCTGCTGAAGAGCAGCGTGTTGCAGAAATCATAGACCCTATTGCCAAGGCACTACTTCCTTTTAACGAAGAAGAGGGCATATTCCAAGATGCCATAGATGCAATTGCTGACGATATCCTAACCGGCGACGAAAAACTTCAAGCTGTTGCAAACGCAATCAAGCTTCAGAAGCTTGGCGGAATTAAAGGCTCTAGAGAAAAAGCCCGCAATGCCAGTTACAAATCCCTAAAGTCCCTAGAGGCTGAAGGTGTCGACATTGGTAATATCAATCGTCTAGGCTCTACCCCTGCCGAAGACCGCGAAATTGATGGCGCACGTGCAGCATCTAAGAAAGAAAAAACAGAGGCTGCAGCGAAGAAGGCATACGAAGATGCAATTGCCGGTAATCCAGTAAGTCTAGATGGAACTATTGACTATGCATCCAAAGGCGAGCCTAAAGCTATTGTCAAGCCTGTCGGTAAGAAGCTAAGTCTGAAGGGTCTTTCCCTCGAGCCAGGAGATATTTTTGAAGCACGCGGTGGTAAGGAATACTCCTTCATCGAGCGTGGAGAGCGTGACCGTGCTTCTGGCACTGTAGAAGTTAAGGCTAAAAACCTAAAGACTGGTAAAACCGAGACCGTTAGCGTTGACACAGATACAGCATTTCCAGTTCTTCGTCCTGATAAGAACCAGCCTGCCCCTAAGCCAGAGCCAACCCCAGAACCAGTAGCGCCTAAGGCTGCACCTGAAGCCCCTAAAGCTCCAGTAGCACCAGTGGCACCGGCAGTGCCTGCCCCTAAGGCAGACGCCCCGGTAGATCGTAAGCCAGTTGCTAAAGAAGTACCAGCTCTTCCTAAAAAAGCAGCCGCTCCTAAGGCCGAAGAATTGGCTGCACCAGAGCGCGTAGATAATGGTCAGGACATTGCATTCTCACCCCTAACCGATGAAGAGCTATACAACCGTCAGGTCGCATTCGTGGTCCCAGATGCCAATGGCAAGACCAAGAAGGCTTACAATCCAATCACTGGAAAAATGGAAGTTGCTCAGGATGCTGACGCAATTGTTACCACACTTCTACAAGACCACCCAGACGCTGTTATTAAACCTAACGGCGAGATCGTCCTTCAGCGCAAGAGTTTTACCGACGGTGCTGGCGAAGAGTGGAAACTCGAAAGCTTCGTTGTTCGTACCGACGGTGCTAACTTTATGGTTGGATACCGCCTAAACCGCGCATCAGACGGTAAAGAACTTACTTACTACAGCTACGACTACCGTGACTCCTATGCGTCTATATTTGGAAAGCCAGCTGATCCTAAGACCGGGCTTTACACCAAGAACAACGGTATTAGAAGAATTTCAGATGTTCTAACTGGTGAAAAAGAGATCCTACAGAACCAGGAATCTCCAGAATTTAAGAGCTACTTTGGAGTAGATAAGGGTGTTGAAAACCGCGCTGCATACTTCCGCGACAAGTTCCGCTCGAAGGCGACAGAAGAGTCTCTAGCAAAAGACCTAGAGAAGGCTAAAGCTGGCGGTAAGACTGACGTCATCGCTGAGGCCCAGGCGCGCTATGACATGCTGTTCGACAAGTTCGAGGGCGACATTGATCGTTTCCGCCAATGGGATACCATCCAAGAAATGCGTTTCCTAACAATCGAAGAAACTGCTAGAAAGTTCATTTCTGGCCGTCCTCGCCGATTGAACGAGAGCAAGTCAACAAAGAGCGGGGAGAACGCTAGCCAAGAAGCAAACGTTCTTCGTAGTGCAGTCCCTAGCTTGGTTGATGCGATCCTCACTCAGGACACTGCAACAATCACCGAGCACATGGTCGCGGTTCAGGGCAGAATGCCTATGCTTTCTAAGAACCCTGAAATTGCAAAACTAATGCTTGACATGATTTCAGAGGAAGTAAATGCTCGCATACCTAAGGGTAGCCGCAGAAAGCTAGCTGGTTACAAGACCGCAGCATACAACCAATGGATCGACACAACCTACACCCCAGACAATGCCAATTCAGTCCCTCACGTTGGTTCTGACGGCACGGTTATTAAGCCTGGGTACTTTGTCGAGTATGACAACTCTCAGGGCGTTAAATCTCGCGGCTACGTAGTAAGTACCAACGAGCGCGTCGCTAACCCAAGCAAGCCTAACGAGTACTTCGATACGGTTAACGTTAAGTTCCTCAATTCCGATGGCACCATCAGCCGAGCAACTGCCCGCCTATGGGCAAAGAACCTGACCACTTACGACAAGACTGGTGACAACGACCAAGCTCGTTCACAGATGACTCAGTACGCTCCTAACCCTAAGGGTGAGGATAAAATTGCTCAGCGTTTCGGTGAGGACTACCTGCAGTACAGAAGCGAAGACCCTAACCTTGGATCTGACGGTGAAGAAGGCGACGAGGCAGGATCTGACGGCAAGATTGTTGACGACTATGAAGAAGGCGACTTGCACTACAGCAAGGATGGCGAGCTTCTAGGTGAAGTTGTAGACGTCACCCCTGTTACCAACAAAAAAGGCCAGAGTGGATTTATCATCACCTACCTAGACGAGAATGGCGACCTACAGCGCGACACCGTCAAGGCTGGTGAATTCCGCGGCCCAAAACCCTAAGGGCCGAGTCGGCCCCGACCGACAAGACTCCTCAAGAAGTTGACTTCGACTTCGATGATGAGGACATTGATCTTAGCCAGGTAAAGTTTAAGTACGAAACGGCTGCAGATATTTACAAGGCTAAAGGCTACCCGGCACTAGATCCAACCACTGCAGATCAAACTGCCGGCAAAATCATAGAAGAGATGTCAGAGAAATTTTTCTTGGCATATGGCACAGACGAGCTTAGGGCGCTAGGGACTTCAGCCGCTAGCGTTAAAGCTCTTGCTGCAGAGATCCTTGACAATCCTGCCGACAAGGACAAGCGCGAAGAATACAAGTCAGCTCTTCGCAGTCTTGCCATAAAAGCAAACAACATTGCAGATGACAAGCTCCCCTATAAGTTTGCCTTCTCCCCTTCTCTAATTAAGGAAGACTCTATCCTGAGCAAGGTAGAGCTGAAGAAGCTTAACGATGAGATAAAAGACGCCACCCCCTCCCGCGACGGTGGCATGAAGGTGCCATCTGCATCTGAACTAGAGCAGATGATTAAAAACTCACCGGCACCTGCATCTACATCTGTCCCTGAGGGCTGGAAGATTCAAACGGACTGGGATGCTTATCAAGAAGAACTAGAGAAGCAAAAGCTAGACACGTGGCGTCTAGCCAGCCAAATAGGTTACGAAGACCGTCAAGTATCTGACGCTGCCGCTAGGCGTTTAATTCTAATGAAGAGCTGGGATAGGTTCCGCTTTAAGTACGATCCAGCCACATCAACTAAAATCATCTCTCCTGAAGGTACCGTACTTAAGGTGGATAGAAGGGCATCCTCAAATAAGCCAATTGCTCAGGATGTAGACATCCTCGTTACCGCCGAAACTATTGACTTGGTATTCTCCAAAATCAATATGCCAGCAAAAACTAAGTATTCTTTAGTATCAAGCGGAACTAGTCGACAAAGGCCAAATGTTCTTGGCTATGCAAATGCCGTAGCTGGGGGTCACACTATTGTTGACCGAGTCCGTAAAGCCGAGAAGAGGGACGCTTCGCAGAAGCCAAAGTTTGTTGAAAACGAGTCTTGGCACTCTACTGACACATATAAGCGCCTGGGGGACTACTTCCGCCACACCGCTGCTCATGAGCTTGGTCACGTAGTGGCCTTTGAGGTTTGGCCGAGCGAGTCTCAGATGAATCAAGAGTATGCCGCAATGCGTAAGCAGGAGATTAGCCGATACGGTAAAGAATCTGCTCACGAACACTTTGCCGAGGCGTTTGCCAAATACGTCCTTACAGGTAAGGCAACTCCGGAGTTCCTGGACCTTCTCCGTAGTAAAAACTTACTTAAGTCTCAGCAGAGCGACTAGGATAGAGATTATGACGGAAAAACCTTATCAAACAAAGATTCGAACTATCTCAGACTCATTCGACCCTAATGATCCAACCCCCGCGGAAGAGATCATCGACCTAGAACTGCTTTCCGTCTCTGAGCTCGAAAAACTAGTAGAAGATATCCCTGAAGCTGGGCTAGAGTTGTTGTACAGATCACTCACTAAATAGCTATCTCAGGCTATGATAAAATTAAACTAACTATAGTAGTATTTTAGATACAACTAGAAAGATAAAAAATGGCCGAACTTGATGTCACTTTTGACGTACATATGTTTATCAACCCTGAAACTCGGGAAGTTGATGAGATGTATGCCTACCACTCGTTTGGTATTTCCCGCCGAGAGAATGGCACCTGGGAAGCATACACGCGTGAAGACTCCAATCTAGCTGACCTTGCAAACCACATTGAATACGCTATTGACTGGGAAACCGACTACTTGGCTAACGAAGATGCTGCCGATGACGACTACGACGAGCACGCGGCTGTCCTCGCTTTTGATGCAGATACCTTAGATGAAGAAGGCGTTAAACAATACGGAACCTTGGTATACGACCCAACCAGCGACGAAGACGAAGTAAATTTCGACGACTAATAGCTTCACTCAGGAACGGTAAAATGCTAGAATACATCGGCTCTTCTGGAGACCTCTCGCTATTTAAGAGCGGTGAGTCTGGCGTTGTCGTCGACACATCGATCGACATGGTTGTAAACTATGGGTCAATCATTGACATCTCCGAAAGCACCATTTGGGTAGCTGACGGAAAAGAATTTTCTAGTGCGGTTACAGAGCTTGCACTGCAGATAGTATCTATCAACCAAGAGTCAGAGCCGGTAGTTGCTGCTGCAACCAGAATGTACACTATTCCTGGTGGCGTCCAAGCCGAAGCTAAAAAGGCTCTTGCTTGGCGCAAAGAAGAAAAGCGCGGTGGAACCCCGGTAGGCATCAACACTGCTCGCACCCTTGCAAAGGGTGGACAGATTGGCCTTGAGAAGATCCGACACATTGCTAAGTACTTCCCTCGTCACGAAGTTGACAAGCAGGGCAAGGGTTGGAAGCCTGGAACTTCTGCATTCCCATCTAACGGTCGCATCGCCTGGGCCCTTTGGGGTGGTGACGCCGCTTGGCGTTGGGCAGAGGCAATCGTAGAGCGTGAAAACAAAAAGGCAGTGACTGCTGGTGCTTACGGTTTTGTAGACAACCAACAAAAGCCTAACGAGTTTAAGATCGCTCACGAGCTAGATCTAAATATGGGTCCAGAGTTTTTGGCCCGTGTTCGCCACGATGGCACTGGAATTGATCGCCTATATAAGATTGAAATCGAAGGCGACGTTTATGTTTGGGACGACTGTGCCTGGGACTCGTTAGGTCACGTAGATGGGGACATCTATACTTACGATGCTGCTCTTGATGATGTCTACGACACTTGCGAGAAGACTCACGTAATTATTGACCCTAGCTCAGCGGTTGTCATTTCTGCGATTATGCAGAAGTACCCTTTTGAGTCAGTGCCACTAGAAGCAATCAGTGAAGAAGAGGCAATGCTTGTTGCCGATGCTCTAGGTCAAATAGACTTTGAAATCGTAGACCGAGCGATGTTTGCCGCTGCTCCCGCTCCAGGCGGTGCAATAAACCCTAATGATGGTATAGACACCCCTGCTGAAAAATCAGAGCGCTCGCAGAAGCAGGTTCGTAATGCTGTTGGCCGCTTTGCTGCCGTAGGGCAAGAAGTTGCTGTTGGTGGCGACACCGAGCGTGGTGCCGGCACTATCGTTAAGGTTGATTCCAAAAATGGACTCGCTGATGTCAAGCTAAGAAGCGGAAGAGTCATCACCGTCGGCATTCAGTACACTAAGCCACTTGCTGCCCAAAACACCAGAGGTAACGCAGTTCGTGTCTCCAATAACGAGAACGCCCCCCTAGACATCTCGGGCATCTTAGGTGAGCCTCGTACTCCTATTAACCAACCTAAGGCTCATTTGCCAGGCACCCTGCCTCCGCTAACGGATGACCGCCTAAAGGATCTACTCAACAACTTCCCTAAGTACGTTGAGGATATGCGTAACTCCTACAAGCCATCAAGCGCTGCCGACAAGGCTCGCGTTCAGAAGCAATGGGGAGTAAAGAAGTTTGCTAGCGAGAACGCTATTCTTGCTTCGGGCGATGCAGATAAGCCGATGAACCCGACCACATCGGATGTAAAGCCTAAATACCTAGCAATTGTCCTACCTACTGACCCTCAGGCAGTTATGGATCTAGTTGCCATCACCCCTGCAACTGCAACTGACCCTTCGCCAAGAACGTTTAAACGTAAAGAC
>Ga0247723_1000113_pt1 | contig 50155 bp, 67 predicted proteins | sample MSEWelMarce5H_FC_FD_189079 | JGI IMG/M metagenome (GOLD analysis project Ga0247723, IMG submission 189079) | Subsurface sediment microbial communities from gas well in West Virginia, United States - MSEEL Well Study Marcellus 5H_FC | ecosystem: Environmental > Terrestrial > Deep subsurface >...
GCTCTTGCTATTGCTCTGGAAGTGATAAGGACACATGGAGATAGATTAACAACAACTAATGTACCATTTACACAAAAGATGGGTTCATTTCAACAATTAGAAACAACATGGTTATAAAGGTGTAATATGGAAAAAGATCCTCGATTAGCTAGGGCTGGTGTATCTGGTTTTAATAAACCTAAAAGAACACCCGGTCATCCTACTAAGAGTCATATTGTAGTAGCTAAGAGTGGTGACACTATTAAGACTATTCGTTTTGGTGAACAAGGTACTCAGGGTTCCCCTAAGAAGGAAGGTGAGTCTGAATCAGAGAAGAAACGCAGAGAAGCTTTTAAAGCTAGACATGCGGAGAATATCTCTAAAGGACCCCTATCAGCGGCATACTGGGCTAACAAAGTTAAATGGTGAAAGAATATGGCTATTGATTTAAACCTACGTGGTAAAGAAAAAGAACAATTAAAGGCTTTGATTAAACCTCAACAGCCTAATAAGCTAGTATACCCTAAACAAGATGGTAAACTAAAAGAGTCTGATGGTCAATTTATGGCTATCAGAGGACAGAATAAATAAATTATCCCTTGTGTCCGAAACTCGTTTCTGAAGGTGTACGAGAGGATAAATAACACTGACCTATACATTTAAGGAACATTATGTCAACAAAGATTATTGCTAAAAAAGGTGGAACTACCACTCTGACATGTACAAAAAAGAACAGCACCACTGGAGATGCTGAGAGTGTAAGTGCTATCACTATTACAGCTGCTTTGCGTAATGACACCTTTGCCACACTTGAGATGCTTACTGTTACTAAACAGGCACAAACAGGTGTGTTTACAATACAAATAAACCCAGAGAATATTGAGGGATTATCCCCTACTACTTTATACATTTACATTAAATATGATTATGGTAATGCTGCTGATATACTAGATCCTATTCCCGTTATCATTGTAGAAACAGGGGATTAATATGGCATATAATACCATTATACAGGTACTTAATACAAGTATAACAGAAGTATCTGTTGATGATGTCACTAATACTTCTTTGTATGCCCCATCACCATACTATACTGAATTAGCTACTGGTGCTATTGGTTTGCCCGGGCCACAAGGCCCCCAAGGTAACCAAGGTATTCAGGGTGTTCAAGGTCTTAAAGGTGATCAAGGAGACCAAGGCGATCAAGGTATTCAGGGTATCCAAGGTATTCAGGGTATACAGGGTATCCAAGGTATTAAAGGTGATACTGGAGATACAGGGGCTACAGGGGCAACTGGTGCTAAGGGTGATACTGGTAACACAGGTGCTGCAGGAGCTGCAGCTACAATAGCTGTAGGAACTACTACAACTGGTGCGGCAGGTAGTTCTGCAACTGTATCTAACTCTGGAACATCCTCTGCTGCTGTATTTGATTTTAGTGTACCACAAGGTATTCAAGGTATACAGGGTATTCAAGGTATACAAGGCATACAAGGTATTCAGGGTGTTAAAGGTGACACAGGTGTAGGATTAACTACAGGTGGTACTGCAGGTCAAATACTTTCCAAAGTAAGTAGCACTGACTATGATGCTCAATGGGTGACTCTCACAGGTACATTAAACTACCAAGGGTCATGGAATGCTTCTACAAATACTCCAACTCTTACAAGTAGTGTTGGAACAAATGGTTATTACTATGTTGTTTCTGTTAGCGGGTCTACTAACCTCAATGGTATTACGGATTGGGTTGTTGGAGATTGGCTCATATTTAATGGAAGTGTTTGGCAAAAGATTGATCAAACAAACCTAGTATCTTCTGTAGCGGGTAGAACTGGTGCAGTAACATTATCAAATACTGATATTAGTGGCTTGGGTACTGCTGCAACAACAAACAGCACTGATTATGCTACTGCTGCACAAGGTGCTAAAGCAGATACAGCTATTCAAACAATTACATCAACTGATGGTAGTGTAGTTGTTACACCATCAGGTACAACAAGTGACCTTAGTGTTGCGTTTTCAGGATCTACAACAAACGTTATTTGTTTAGTTCGTAATAATACTGGAGCGACTCTTACTAAAGGTACTGCTGTCTATATAAACGGTGCTATTGGTCAAAACCCTACAGTAGCTAAAGCATTAGCTACATCGGATGCAACCTCTGCTCAAACTTTAGGTTTGATGACTGCTGACTTAGCTAATAACTCTAATGGTTATGTAACTATTATTGGTTTGATTACTAATATAAATACGTCTGCTTATACGGATGGTGAACAGCTTTATTTAAGTCCTACAACTGCAGGGGCTTTAACAGCAACTAAACCACATGCGCCACAACATTTAGTATATGCAGCTGTTGTAGAACATGCTCACCCCACACAAGGTAAACTGTTTGTTAAAGTACAAAACGGTTATGAGATGGATGAGCTACATGATGTATCTGCTCAAAACCCTACTAATGGTCAAATATTAATTTATAATGAAACAACTTCATTATGGGAAAAGCATACACTAACTGATGGTACAGGTATTAGTATTACTGAAGGTGCGGGTTCAATTACTGTTACTAACAGTGCTCCTGATCAGACAGTAGCTTTAACTGCTGGTACTGGGATTAGTACATCAGGTACATACCCTAACTTTACTGTTACCAATAGTGCTCCTGATCAAACAGTAGCTTTAACAGGTGCGGGTACAACTTCTATTAGCGGTACTTATCCTAACTTTACAATAACATCTAATGATACTTATACAGGTACTGTTACAAGTGTTACAGGCACAGCCCCTATTGATTCTACTGGCGGTACAACCCCAGCAATTAGTTTAGCTGCTAGCTATGGTGATACACAAAACCCATATGCATCTAAAACAGCTAACTATGTGTTAGCGTCACCCAATGGATCAGCAGGTGTACCTACATTTAGAGCTATTGTTGTATCTGATATTCCTACATTAAACCAGAATACAACAGGTACTGCTGCTAATGTAACAGACTCAAGTAACAGCACATTAACTACGCTCAATGCATTAATCTTACCAACATCACAACTTACTGGTTCTATTAGCATTGCTAATGGGGGTACAGGTGGAACATCAGTAGCTACAGCACAAACAAGCTTACAAGTAGACCCAGCGGGAACAGCAGTTGCTTTAGCAATTGCATTAGGTTAAAAAAATAAACGGTCATTGTTGACCTTGATTGAATGTAAACCCAGAAAGGTTAACAATGGATAACACATTAACCCCTATTACTATTACGGATAGATATAAGGATCCAGTAGGAGATAATGAACTATTAGCAATGATCGAACAGGGTGTAATGAACTCTGTAGGTGACTTCTTAAACAGTTCTGACTTAGCTCGTGAGAGACAAAAGGCTACATACGAATATGGTATGATGCCTCAATATCATTTAACCCCACAAGGTGTGTCACAAATTGTATCTTCTGATACAGTAGAGGCTATCGAGGGTTATACCGCTATTATCGCTGAACTTATGTTTAACAATAATAAGTTGGCAAGGTTTATTCCTGCGGGTTCTACCCCTACTGACTATCATAATGCTAAGAAAGCCTCAGACCTAGTGAATTATGCTATCTTTAAGCAAAATCCTGGTTGGGAAATCTTAAATACATGGGTAAAATCAGCCTTACTATGGAAAAATAGTATTGTAAGATGGGAATTTATTGAGGATTATGACTATAGTTTCGAAGAATATGAATCAATTGCTCAAGAAAATCTTGATTTGATATTATCTGACTCCGAAATTGAAGTTATAGGTAACCTAAATTACGAACAAGAACCCGGATTTGATGAACAAGGTAACACGACAATCAATGTCATGTACAAAGATGTTCGTTTAAAGCGTAAAACAAACAAAACAAGAATACAAATTAAGAATGTACACCCAGAGTGTTTCAGAGTTACCCGAGATGGTGACAATATAGATGAAAAAGCATTCGTAGGTATTCAAATAGATATGACTCGATCAGAAGTCAGAAAGTTTTTCCCTGATATAGCAGAGAACATCGATTGGGATGCGATCGGAGATGGTAGTTACGATTGGGCTACTAAGTACACCGAAGAGCAAGCAGCTCGTAAGCGCCTAGTTGGTGAAGAGTACTGGCTAGGGGGAAATTCAAGGGAATTATTCCCTTCAGAAGCTAACAGACAGATCACTGTTATCGAGTGTTGGTTAAGAGTAGACAGAGATGGTGATGGTATTGCCGAATTAAAGCACTTTATTATTGCTGGATCAACAATTCTTCTTGAAGAAGACTGTGATATGATTCCATTAGCAGTACTATGTCCTTTTGAAGTACCCCACGAATTCTTTGGTATCAGTGTTGCTGATATGGTACGCCCATCTACGCTAGCTACTACAGCTATTATGCGTGGATTCATTGAAAACGTTTACTTAACTAACTATGCACCTAAATTAGCTGACCCTAATGTAGTAGACTTTAGTGCTCTTCAAAATATGAAGCCTAAACAGATTATTGCTACTAATGGTAACCCCATGACGGCTGTATCTTCTATGACTCCCGACACCATTAGTCCGGGGACTGTACCAATCTTAGAATTGTTGCAGGTTCATAAAGAACAGGCTACTGGCTTAGGTAAAGCTGCTCAAGGTTTAAATGATACGCTATATGTATCAGGTAACAGTGAAGAAAAGATGCAAAAAGCTATGTCTGCTGCACAAGTACGTATCCAGTTTATGGCACGTAGGTTTGCAGAGACAGGGTTTAAGCGTTTATGTGATGGTATCTACCGCACAATGCGTACTAAGCTCCGTGGTAAGGTAGTTAAATACGCTGATCAGAATGATATCTTTAAATCTGTTGATCCATCAACATTACCCAGCAATATGCTATTGTATATTGATGCTGATGTAGGTGAAAACAGTAACAGTAACATTGTTAAGAAAATGTCTATGGTTGGCCAACAGCTATTACCCGCTTTAGTTCAAGCTGGTGCTGGTGGCGCTGTTAATCCTGAGGCAGCAGTACGTATTGCGTCTAAAACACTTGAAGCTATGGACTTAGACCCATTAGATTTCTTAGTAGACTATACTACTGATGACTTTAAACAAAAGGCAGAGCAATCTAGAGTTGCTGAACAAGCAGCTACTGAAAAGATGAAACAATTAGAAGAACAAGTCAAGATGATTGATCTTGCTCAAAGGCAAGCTACTGTTGATTTAACTAATATTCAAGCTAAGAACGCATTACAAGATAATACAAAACAACTTATGGTTGCATTAGATAAATCCTATCAAGAATGGGGTAAGATCTATATTCAAGCAGCTAAAGAAGGTGTTGACCCACCTAAACAACCTGATATCAAGGCTCTCCTAGCTATGGCTAAAGAGTTTATTGATTCAGACTCGCATGTAGATGCGTCTAGACCAGCTAATGGTATGGAAGCACCACAACCTCAAGGACCAGCGGCAGAAATGTCACAACCACAATAATAGGATATGGATAAGTATAAAGATGGGTTTGAAAGAAGAGTCAAACCAAAAATGAACCATGATACTGGCGAGTACAAGATTGAACCTTTCCGGGATGCCCAAACAGCTCTCGGAAAGGCTGAGTTTTCAGTACGTGAAAGAGAACAGTTTTTTGGTGAAGCATATGCTGAGATCTTAGCTGATCTTTTTGTTACATGGCTTAAGACAGAACCTCATTGTTCTAAAGAACGTGAATTCTTATATCATACTGCTATGGCATTAGGCTCTGTTAAAGAGAAACTAATTGGTATTGAAATGTACGGTAACAATGTTAAGTACATGAACAAACTTAAACAAGAATCCCAAGAAGGGGATAAAGAAGAAGGTAATAATGAGTAAATATTCAGGTGCAAAAGAAGTATTAATTCGATCACGAGATGAGATTTTTCGTGAATTAACAAGAGCAGGTGAAAATGGCGGCAGTGGTTTAGCCCAACGCTATGCACCTATTCTAGTCCATCTACAAGAAGCTATTGAAGTGATTGATCGTATTGATGATCAACCTAAAACAGCTGGCAAAGAATTTGCTGAAAAGATGGCGGTAGCTAAGGCTGCTAAGAAGGCTGCAGTAGCAGCATAATGGACACAAAGGTAAATAAATTATGAATCTACAACATCTCTCTACCAACACCCCTGCCTCAGAAGTGAGTAGCAAGGACTTTGATGACGGAAGTTATAGTGCAGATTTGGAAGCAAAGAGTCTTGATGACATTCTTCGTAATTCACCCGCAGCAGCATTGCTAGGTTTGAAAGACAAAGAAGAATCTCTACCAGAAGAAGACTTAGGCGTCCCAAATCCAGATGAATCATCGGAAGAAAAAGAAGCCCAAGAGAACGATGAGGAATCTGCAGATGACCTAGATGAAGAAGAAGGATCAAAGGAATCAGAAGAAGAAAGTACAGATGAGGATGATACGTCTACCCAAAACTCTGAATTACCTTCTGAAGAAGATATTGATTGGGAATATAAAGTACCTGTAACCGTTGACGGTAAAACAGAGTATGTATCCCTAGAAGAAATCCGCAAGGGTTATTCTACTGATAAACATCTATCTCAAAAGGGGCGTGAACTAGGCGAACTGAAGAAACAGGTCGAACAAGAAAGAAACGAAAAACTACAAGAAGTAATTCGTTTAGGAACAGTAATCAATGAAGAACTAACTGCTGTAGAAACTAATCTTGCCAAAGAGTATCATAAAGTTAAGTCTGAAATAGACAAAGCTCGTGAGACAGGAGACACATACACTGCTCGTGAGTTGAGAGAACAACTTGAAACAGTGCAAGAGAAGTATTGGAATGCACGGAATAGCCGTGAATCTAAAACAAACGCAGTAATGGAACAATTACAGGCTCAACAACAAGAGTATCAAGCTAATCTACTTAAAGAATACGAAGATAAAATAACAACTTTTATCCCTGACTATTCAGAAAAAGTAGCTACAAGCATTAGAGAGTTTGCCCTTAAAGAAGGCTTACCAGAAGAATTGTTGAATCAAGTATATGATCCAGTAGTAGTTAAATTCATTAATGATTATCGTAAACTAAAAACAGCTAAGGAAACAGGTGAAGTGAAACGTAAAGCAGCCCCATCGGTAAAATCGATACCCTCTAAAAAGGGAACTTCGACATCCCAGAAGGAGCAGCAGAACAATAGCAACAACCGTTCTAAAGTTCTTTCTGGTCAAGGATCTAAACAAGACGAATTAGATTTTCTAAAACGTATTTCTTCAGTGAGTAAAAAACTTTGATTTAAATTCTCACTATTAAGGAATAAATAAAATGGCAGGTAATAACTTTGCAACTGGCGGCCCTAAGGCTGCCGCACGTAGCTCTGCAGCTACAGGTAACGCAGTCAACGCAGGTGAACGTGAAGACTTAGCGAACTTCATCTCTATGATTTCTAGAGATGAAACTCCTTTCATGTCTTCTATTGGTAAAACAAAAGCTACTGCAGTTTTCCATGAATGGCAAACTGATGAGTTAGCCCCTCCTACTTCTGCTCCAGTAGCTGAAGGCGTGTCTTACTCTACACAAAACTCTGCACAAGCTGCAGAACCTTTCCGTACTCGTTTAGGCAACTACACTCAGATTAACAGCAAGACCGTTACCGTTACTGGTACTAAACGTGCTGTTGACCAAGCTGGTGTTGCTGACGAATACGCATATCAGCTTAAAAAGCGTGGTACTGAACTACGCCGTGACGTTGAGTTTGACTTAACTAACAGCTGGAAGTCTTCTAACGGCTCTGGTACTCGTACCTTTGGTGGTTACCAATCATGGGTTAACTACACTGCTGCTACGACTACTCCCGCTACAGCACTTAACGTATTAGCTACTACTGCTGAATACACTGCTCCTACTAACCCAGGCGGTGGTATTGCTGGTACTTTCACTACTGTTACTTCTGCTGATAAAGTAAGCTTAGCATTATCACACGTTGATACTGTTATGCAAGGCATCTATGAAAACGGTGGTAAGGCTACTAAGCTAATGCTTTCTCCTGCTAACCGTCGTGTATTCTCTGCTAAGGCACAGTCTGCTGGCTCTAGCTCAAGCAATGCTGGTGATGGTAACGTTAGACGTAACATTGACCAAGATGGTAAACTACGTCAGTCAGTAGAAATCTACATGTCTGACTTCGGTGACATCATGGTTGTTCCTAACTACGTAATGGGTATTTCTAATACTACCGTTTCTGGTTTAGATAACACAGCTAACTTTACTGCATTCTTATATGATCCAATGTGGTTCAGCTATGCTTCTTTACGTCCTCTACAAGAAGTTGACTTAGGTCAATTAGGTGATTCTATCATCGGTCAGATCGTTGAAGAAGGTACCTTAGAGTGTAGAAATCCGAAAGGTTGCGGAATGATTTTCGGTTTGTCTGGTGCTTAATCAGTAATCGATAACTAACCTTTAAAGGGAGGTGGGGGAAACCTTACTTCCCTTTTTAATTTATTATGACAAAAATTTGTAGAACATGTAATCAAGAAAAACTATTAAATGAATTTTCAGTATTAACTACTAAAAAGAAAAGTGGTATTAAATATAATTGTGATTGTAAAATTTGTAGATCAAAAACTAGGCAAGAAAAAGCAAAACAATTAAAAGCAAAAGCTATACAATATAAAGGTAGTAAATGTAATGATTGTCTAAATATTGTTCATCAAGCAGCATTTGAATTTCATCATTTAAACCCACAAACAAAAGAAAAAGACCCAACTCATTTTTTAAGGGATGCTGTTGATTTGTCTGATTCAGCAAAACAAGAACTTGATAAATGTGTTTTACTATGTGCTAATTGTCATAGGGTTAGACATTTCTCAGACCTAATATAAAGGAAAACACAAATGGAATTTTTAAGAATTACAGCAGTAGACGGTACTCGTCAATACATTCCTGATAATCATGTTGTTAACGTAGCAACTACTGCTGATGGTGCAGATGCTGGTTCTGACTACAGAGCACCTAACGTAACTCGTGGACGTATCAGTCAAGTTAAATATTATGATGGTGCTAATGGTACAGCTGGTGCTTTAGTAGTAACAGCAGTAAGTGCATATACATCAGGAGGTATTCTTTATGAATATGGTTGCCTTACTAATGATGGTGCATACTCAGTATACTTACGAAATTAAATAAGAGGACACATGGGATTTTTATCACAAGACAATAATGCAAAAAGCTTTGTTGTTAAAACAGACGAAAAAGATTTTCGATTAGAACAAAATGTACAGGATTATAAAGATTATGCTTCTCAACAAAGAGAGCTAGATTCATTATCACATAACGGTAGAACATATAGGTCATTTGCTATTATACCTGATATTGTTGCTATTGATATGTTAACTAAACATGGATTAGATGTACATGCCCCTGAGTTTATGAGTGACCCAACTAATCTACGAAAATTAAAACAAATTATTGAATCAGATTATCCATTACTTAAAACAAGTAATGTAAAAGTTTTATAAGGAAAACATATGGCAACACCTAAATTTGACGCCTTAGTCGGCAAGATAAGAGACTGGAGTAATAAACCCGAAGTAGCAACTATTCCCGACAGCGTAATTCAGGATTGCCTTTCTTATTCCGCTGATGAATGCTACCGACAATTAAGAATACCCCCATTAGAATCTACTGTAGTATATACAGTTGAGGCTGGAGATAATACAGGAGATAACAGTGCTGGGTTACCTTATGGTAATGCTTACACTTCATTTAGTATACCTGAAGATTTAACACAATTTATTTATGTAAGAACTTTAGCTCAAGATAACATAGGTACATCTTATTCTACTTACCCTTCTAATGTAAGTAAAGTGTTTAATGAGATAACGGATAGCAGAACATTCTTTGATCTTTATTCAGAAAAATATTCAGTATATAACTGGATGTGGCAAGATAATAAAATATTTATTCATCCTCAATTAGCCGTAGGTGCTGAAGTAGAAATTCACTACTATCGTAGATTACCTGCATTAGACGCATTATATAATGTTGCACCTATTAACTATCTTATTGGTCTTAATGATGCATCACAGCCTTATCTTGAGCTAGTTAATAACGATGGAACTAACCTTTACTTCTCAACTGCAAATGGTGTTACTAAATGTTTTGCTAATTATGGTGATGCATTTGTATACAATCCAACAGTAACAACTAAGATGTATATAGGTAAAGAAGTAACTAATTGGTTAAGAGATAGTAATGAAAGATTAGTATTGTTTGGAGGTTTATATAACCTTGGAGCATACATGTTTGATCAAGCTATGGAACAACGTTATGAAAAGAAATTTTTTGAAACATTATTATCAATGAACAAAGAAGAAAAATGGCGTAGATCACTTGGTGGTAATGTACAAGTTAATTTTAATACTAACGGTATGATTTAAGGAGATATGTAATGGGTTATAATACAACCGCTGGCTCAGTCAGCAGCATATCTCCCGGTGGAGAATATGACGCACCTGATGTAGGTAGTAACAGCACATATGTTATTTTATCTGCCGCCGAAGCTGCTGCTGCAGCCCTTAGTGCGTCACAGGCTGCTGCCTCTGCAACACTAGCTGTAAACGCATATGATTCTTTTGATGACAGATATTTAGGCGCTAAATCAGTTGAACCAACACTAGATAATGATGGTAATGCTTTATTAACAGGTGCATTATACTATAATAACGGCTCAGTAGATCCTTTATTACAAGGCATGAGAGTATACACAGGTGCATTTTGGACAGCAGCGTATACTGCTTCTCCCGGTGCAGGTGCATTATTAGCTACTAACAACCTTGGTGATTTAACATCATTATCAACAGCAAGAACTAATTTAGGTGTTACAGCCACAGGCTCTGATACAACATATGCGTATAGAACTAATAATCTTAGTGACCTATCTAATACAGCTACAGCAAGGTCTAACTTAGGTGTTACAGCAACAGGTGCTGACACAATATACGCATTCAGAAATAATAATTTAAGTGATCTTGGTGATGTCCCTACAGCTAGGACTAACTTAGGTTTAGGCACTGCAGCTTTAGCTTCAACAACAGACTTTGATGCAGCAGGATTAGCAGTAGCTATGGCTATTGCACTTGCATAATAAGGAACAAACATGGCAAATACATTCACATCTTACGTTAATAAATCCGTAGGCACATCAGCTGCAACTGTAGTTACTGTTGGTGCATCAACCCAAACAACTGTTATTGGCATGTCATGTGCTAATACCACAATAAGCCCAGTCACAGTAGACGCTTACTTTACACGTTCTGCTGTAGACTTTTACTTAGTTAAAGGTGCTACAGTACCAGTAGGTGGTGCATTAGTTATTGTTGGTGGAGATCAAAAGGTAGTATTAACACCTAGTGATGCTCTTAAGGTAGTATCTTCTGCTACAACATCTATTGACGTTGTAACATCTGTACTTAACATTACTTAAGGTTAGCTATGGCATACTTAGGTAACTCATCTACACAACAATCATTTACACCTGCCATTGATTATTTTAATGGTGATGGTTCTACAACAGCGTTTACATTGTCTAGACCTGTAGCATCTGTTGCACAGATTCAAGTAACAATTAATAATGTGGCTCAAAACCCTTCATCTGCATATACAGTAAATGGTAGCACAATTACATTTACTTCTGCCCCATTAAGTGGGTCTAATAATATTTATGTTTATTATACAAGTCCTAATACACAGGTGATTGCACCAAGTCAAGGTACTGTGTTTCCAACATCATTGAGCACTGGTGGCCTATACTGGAATACCTCTGGTAATGTGGGGATTGGTACGAGTTCTCCAGCATATAAGTTGGACGTAATAGGGCAAGGTAGAGCAACAACAGGGTTTGCTGTAAGCACAGATGGCTCTACTTTTACACCATCGGGTTTAAATGCAATACCAAATTATGGTGTTGGATACATAACAAGCACATCACAAACTGTTATTTCTGGTTTTGGTGGAATTCCATTCTACACCAATCAAGTTGAGCGTATGCGCCTTGATTCTAGCGGTAACTTGCTATTCAACTCAGGCTATGGCTCTGTTGCTACTGCATATGGTTGTCGTGCTTGGGTACAATTTAATGGTTCAGGCACTGTTACAATTAATTCAAGCGGTAATGTAACAAGTATTACAGATAATGGTGTAGGTAACTATACACTTACTTTTACAAATAATTTTCCTGATACAAACTATGCTTTAAATTTTGGTATTTGTTCTGGTTCTAGTGGCCTTAATGCTGGGTTTGTTGGCTATGTTATTTCAGCAACACAGTATGGATTACCAAATATTAAAACTGCAAACACTTGCCAAATTGGTTTTGGAGATTACACAGCCACTCCAAGAGATTTTTCACAATTATATGTTACGGTATTTAGATAAGGACAATTATGAATCAAAGAATTATTTACCCAAACGATAATGGTGGTGTATCTATAGTAATCCCAACACCTGAATGGCTTTCCCAAGAAGGGAATACAATAGAAATTCTTGTTACTAAGTCTGTCCCTGAAGGTAAACCATTTAAAATTGTAGATGTATCTGATATTCCAACAGACAGAACATTTCGTGACGCATGGGAGTACTCAGAATGATAACTATTAACATTGACAAAGCTAAAGCTATTGCTCACGATAAACGAAGAGAAGCAAGAACCGCTGAGTTTGCACCATTAGACATCAAGGCAACCATTCCATCTGAAGCATCTGCTGCAGAAGCAGCAAGACAAGTTATTAGAGACAAATATGCACTTATGCAAAGTGATATTAATGCTGCAACAACAACAGAACAAATTAAGGCAGCTATGCCAAAGGTGACAACATAATGCCTATAAGCACAATAGATCAAACAGGGTTATCAGCCCCATTAAGTCTGACAAGTCCTGTAATCGCAGGAACTCCAACAGGTGTGGGGGTTCTTACGAGTGGTACTGCGGTTGCGTCTACTTCAGGTGTAGCTATTGATTTTACTAGTATTCCTTCATGGGCTAAACGCATTACTGTAATGTTATACGGAGTATCTACAACTGGAACATCAAACTATTTAATTCAAGTTGGTGCTGGATCAATTACAACTTCAGGGTATGTTGCTGGCTCTATGTCTGGTGGTACTTATGTTTCATCTACAGCTGGTTTAATTTTAGTTAACAATATAGTAGCTGCCGATCTTTTTTCTGGAATATTAGTTTTAACAAATGTTACTGGAAATACTTGGGTATCTATAAGTAACATGAACAAAGCAGGATCACCACCCGCAGTTTTACCAGCAGCAGGTAATATTGTATTAGGGGGTACTTTAGATCGAATACGATTAACAACAGTAAACGGAACAGATACATTCGATGCCGGTTCCATTAACATACTATACGAATAAGGAGGATATATGAGTTATATAGGTAATGAACCTTCAACTACAGCCTTCTTAACGGATACTTTTAATGGTACAGGCGCTCAATTAATATTCACTATGTCTGTAGCACCCGCTAATACAACCTCTGTATTAGTAGCTATATCAGGCGTAGTACAAGACCCATCTACATATGCTGTAGCGGGTACTACATTAACATTCTCTGGACCACCTCCTAGTGGCACAGGTAATATCTCAGTAAGGTATCTTGGTATACCTGCCTCAGGTGTAACTAATACAGCATACAGAACAGTAACTGACTTCACTGCTACAGCTGGGCAGACATCCTTTACAGTACCTAGCTATACGGTAGGTTATATTGATGTGTATCGTAATGGTGTTAGATTAGCAGCCGCTGACTATACAGCCTCTACAGGTACTACAGTAGTGTTAGCTAGTGGATGTACACTTAATGACGTAGTAACTACTGAATCATTCTATGTATCAAGCGTATTGAATGCTATTCCAGCTACTGCTAATGCTATTAATTCAACTTACTTAAGCCCTAGCTTAACATTAACAACACCTGCTATTGCTAGTCCTGTTATTAGTGGTACTCCATCAGGGGTAGGGGTTCTTACTAGTGGTACTGCCCAAGCATCTACTTCAGGTACAAACATTGACTTTACTTCTATCCCATCATGGGTAAAACGGATTACTGTATTGTTTGCAGGTGTTAGTGTAAACGCATCTTCAATTATTCAAGTTCAATTAGGAACTGGGTCAACAACTTATACAACAACTGGATATCTTGGTGGCGGGTGGTTTGCAAACACAACAAACACTAACGTAACAACTGGAATACCTGTTATTGCATCTGGCGCAGGTGCTAGTGCAAGGACTCTTCGAGGAACAATGACTATTGCAAATATTACAGGCAACACTTGGGTAGCCTCAGCAACTATATTTGATGATAACGCATCAGGTTGTTTAAGTGGAAGCTCTATTGCTCTTGCCGCTCCTTTAACTGCTATTCGTCTTACTACCGTAAACGGTATAGATGTATTTGACGCTGGCACTATTAACATTTTATATGAGTAAACAACATGACAAAAGCAGTTAATCTAGCCGCAGTAGGCTCAAATGCAAACTCAGGTGGATCGTTAATTACAAGTGGTACTGCTGTTGCTAGTACATCGGGTACAAGTATTAATTTTACTGATATACCTAGTTGGGTTGAACGTATCACTGTGATGTTTAATGGTGTTAGTACAAGTGGAACAAACCCAATTTTAATACAAGGCGGTAACAGTAGTGGTATTGTAAATACTGGTTATAATTCAACATCAAATCACTTTAACGCATCAACAAGTACTAGTGGAGCAAGCAGTACTGCGGGTTTTATATTTTTTAGTAATTCTGCCGCTTCTATTCATTCTGGAATTATTACTTTAGTAAATATTAGTGGCTCTACATGGGTTTCTTCACATACAGCAAAAAGCTTAGCTTCATTGGTTGTTACAGGTGGTGGTGATGGTGTCATATCTACATTAGATAGAATACGTATAACAACTACAACTGCAGTAGATACATTTGACGCAGGCTCCATCAACATTTTATATGAGTAAACAACTATGGCACTAACTAAAGTAGCATCTCAAATGATTGGTGGTGGATCAGGTATAGCCTTCTCACCATCAGTCCCTATATACGAAAATACATTAACAGTAGCTTCATCTTACACTATTACAAGTGGCTCATCAGCAATGTCTGTTGGCCCCATCACGATTACTTCAGGTAACTCAGTGAGTATACCTAGTGGAAGTAAATGGGTTATATTATGAAGGAATACACATGAGTTCATTAATTATAGCGGGGGATACCTCAGGGCAGATAGCGGTAGCAGCCCCTGCTGTTGCAGGTACAAATACGCTGACACTTCAAGCCGCCACTGCGACAAATGCTGTCAATACATTGAGTACAGCGGTTGCATCTACCAGTGGTACAAGCATTTCATATACAGGTTTTCCTAATTGGATTAAAAGAATAACAGTTATGTTTTCTGGCATAAGCACAAGCTCAACAAACAATATACAAGTTCAACTTGGTAGTGGAACTATTGATATTGCGAGCTATGGTGGAAGCGCCATGTCAGTCCGCGCTGGCGGGTTATCTAATGTCTACAACAACAGTACAGGTTTTATTGTTTGTGCTGAAGTAGCAGCGGCAGCTGTAATCTCTGGAAGTGTGATTATTAACTTGCTAGGCTCAAATACTTGGGTGTGTAATGGGAACACTGCTGACAGCGGCGGCGCTGGAAGATCAACCATTCAAGGCGGCACAAAAACATTGTCAGGGACATTGGATCAGATAAGAATTATTGGTAGCGCAACAGGCAACCCATCTGATACTTTTGACCTTGGCACTATCAACATTCTGTACGAAGGATAATCATGTCAATACTTGTTTTAACTTCTGATACATTAATTGGTACACCTTCTACAGGTAACATCGAATACAACGGTCAATTCTTTGGCACTGACAGCAATGCGTCTCGGGCGCAGTTGCAGAGGATCGTAAGGACTACTGCTGTTGCCTCTACATCAAGTACAAGCGTTACATTTACTGGCATACCCGCATGGGCAAAACGAATTACTGTAATGCTTAATGGGGTAAGTACAAGCGGGTCAAATAATTTGCAAATTCAAATTGGTTCAGGCTCTGCCTTAACTACTGGATATGTGGGATTTACATGGTTAGGTAATACTAATAACGCCTCACATTCAACTGGGTTTTTACTTAGCGCAGGAGCATTAGCAACTTATACTTATTATGGTAATGCTATTTTGACAAATATAACAAGTAACAGTTGGGTTTTTTCTGTTTCGGCAGGCGTAACAGCTGCTAATACTGCTGTTACCGGTGGTGGATCAAACACTACATTAAGCGGGGTTTTAGATCGTGTAATTATTACTTCTGTAGGCGGCACAGACACTTTTGACGCTGGTTCAATCAACATTTTGTACGAGGGCTAAATCATGGCAGTAACAATTGATGGATCAGCAGGTGTCACGACAAACGCTGGTGGGTCTGTAAACCCATCGACAACGATTGATGGCATCAACTACTCATGCCGTGCTTGGGTGAACTTTAACGGCACAGGCACTGTGGCAATTCGTGGAAGTGGTAATGTGTCATCTATTACAGACAATGGCACAGGTGACTACACAATAAATTTTACAACTGCAATGACTGATGCAAATTATTCAACAGTAGGCACTACTGGAAGCCCTGCGGTGGCTCATGGTGTTTTTATGTTTATTACAGGCACAGGCACTGCTACAACTGCATCTAATGTAAGAATTGGTACTGTTACACAAAGTTCGGTTCTTTATGACTACGTGAATGTACTTTGCGCCATTTTTAGATAAGGAAAACCATGAACTCAAGAATCATTTATCCAAACGATGATGGTGGTGTATCAATCGTCATTCCAGCACCAGAGTGCGGTTTAACTATTGAAGAAATTGCCGCAAGGTCTGTTCCTGAAGGCAAGCCATTCAAGATCGTTGATGTTGCTGATATACCAACAGACCGCACATTCCGCAACGCATGGGAGTACACAGCATGATTACCATCAACATTAACAAAGCCAAGAACATTGCTCACGACAAGCGCAGAAAAGCACGATCTGCTGAGTTTGCGCCTTTGGACATTAAGGCAACGATTCCCTCTGAGGCAACAGAGGCAGAAGCGGCAAGGCAAGCTGTGCGTGATAAATACACCGCCATGCAAGCCGCAATTGATGCGGCAACAACAACTGAACAAATTAAGGAGGCAATGCTATGACACATAGAATCGTAGTAAACGTACAAACAGGTGTAACTACACAAGTAGAATACACCCCTGAAGAACAAGCTGCACATGATGCAGCAGTAGCGCAAGCTGCCGAATTAGCAGCACAACAAGCAGCAGAGGCAACAGTTCAGGTAGTAGTACCTGAAGCAACCGCACCGTAATGAGTGAAGACACAGTAACTTTAACACAAGCTAAATTAATGTCTCATGAGCAAGTATGCTCAGAACGTTATGCAGCTATTGCAGCTAGTCTTCAAGCAGCAGGAACAAGAATGACTAAAATAGAATACCTCTTATATGGTGTTATGTTATGTGTATTACTTGGCCCCGGTACTGCTGCTGATTTTATTAAACATTTAATAGGAGTATGAAATTGAACCTATCAGTCTTATTCTCATGGGTGCGTACCAATGTGTCAATGCTATCAAAGAAGGTTGTGACCTTTATAAGCAAGCTAAAGAATCCTTTGTCGAAATAAAAGAAACATACGATGAAGCAATGGGGGATGTAGAAGAACTTAAAGGTATCTTTGCATTCCTCATGACTTTTTTTCGTGAAAAAATATTCGGTAGTAAACCTAAACCAATAGTAGCTAAGCCTAAAGCTAAACAAAAACAAAAATATGTTACTGTTGATGAAACAAAAATTAGATCAGATGTAATACAACAATTAACTAAGTTTTTTAAATTACAAGAACAATTAGCTGAACATATCCGTGAAGAAGAATATAAAAGTAAAAACGTATATAATAAGAATCAAAACCATATGGAGTCAGCTTTACTAAGAGTAGATGCGTTAGACCAGATGGCTGCTTTAGAAGTCACAATAAGAGAAACAATGGTTTATCAAAGCCCACCTGAAATGGGTGCCTTGTATTCTAAAGTGTTTGATATGAGGAATGTAATACGTCAAGAACAAGATGAGGCTAGGCTCAAACAAGAAAAACTTGATAGGAACATAAAATGGCAACAACGAGAAGACCAGCGGGAAAAGGAAATAACAATAGCATTAGTTCTGCTGACTCTATTCCTAATTGGTTACCTCCACCTATGGTTCCTGTACCTGAGCCATTAGAAAGGAATCATGGTATGTTTTATTTAGGTTGGGTTGCTGCTTGTGTATTAGTAGCTTTGTTATTGCCATTAAGTTCTTTTATATTTTTTAAAGTATATGAGACACAATTACAAGCTGAATATACTTTACATGAAGTAGAACAAATTAAAAAAGAAATAGAACGAAAACAAGCAAAGGATAAACAATGAAGCAATTAGAAAAAGATTCAGCATATAATCAATTTGATACTGATAAAGATGGTGTAGTAACTGATGCCGAATTAGCCAGATCAGAACGAATGATGATGATTGAAAACATGGATAAGATGGCTGATCAACAGCGTATTATGGCATGGTTTGCTCTTGTATTACCTCCAATTGTTATCATGTATTTAGGTTCTGCTCTTGTATTGTTAGATAAAGTAAATGCTCTTAATGGTTTAGCAACTACATACTGTGCTGCAATGGGTACTATTGTTGTTGCATTCATGGCTGCTCATGCTTATGCTCGAGGAAAGATGGCTGATGCGTAATATAATTATAGGTATCATATTATCTATTGTTACTTTTATTGCTGGTTACTTTAAAGGTGAGTATGATAAAGGCGTAGATGTAGCATTACAAGTAACTAAAGCTAATGAAGCTTCTGCAGAAAAAGAAAAGCAATTAACTCAAGTAGCAGTTACATATGCTACTGTACTAAGAGAGAAAGAAAATAATGCAAACAAAAAGATCCAAGCTCTTCGTAATGATGTTGCCTCTGGTAATCGTAGGTTGTTCATTCCTGTCTCCACCCAAGCCCCCAACTGTAGTGTACAAGCCACCACAGATGCCCCCACTACCAGTGGAAGTGACACAAGAGAAACACGAGCCGAACTTGACCGAAAGACTTCTGACGATCTTATCGCCATAACAGCGGAAGGTGACTCAGCTATTCGTAAGTTAAACACATGTATTAATCAGTATAACGAGATTAAGGATAAATTAAATGACGCAATTAAGCACTAACTTTACTTTAAAAGAACTATCTAGATCAGATACAGCTACTCGATTAGGCTTTGATAATACACCTGACGCTACAGCTACAGCTAATTTAAAAACATTATGCGAAAAAGTATTACAACCTGTAAGAGATCATTACGGTAAAGTAACTGTTAATAGTGCTTATAGATCACCTGAGTCAAATGCTGCTGTAGGTGGTTCAAAAACATCAGATCACTGTAAAGGTATGGCTGCTGATATTGAAGTATCAGGCACAGCTAATGGTGACTTAGCTCAATACATTAAAGATAATTTTAAATTTACACAATTAATTCTCGAGTTCTACACTCAAGGTATACCTGATTCAGGTTGGGTTCACGTATCATATGATCCAGCTAATCTAAAATGTGAATGTTTAACTGCTACAAAACAAAACGGTAAAACAGTATACTTAAAAGGTTTACAACCTTAACGACAGACGTCCCCTAATAGAGAACAAGGAATATAATTGAAACGTAACGCCAAACATCAGAGGGATTCGGTTCAAGTCCCTCGTGTATTTCATATTCAACCTAAAACTTTCAATCAAAAACTATTACTAGAATCAATAGAAGAATTCGAAATAGTAGTTGCACTAGGTCCAGCAGGAACTGGTAAAACATTTTGTAGTGCAAGTAAAGTAGCTCAGTTATTCCTTAAAGGTGGTTATGATCATATTATCCTTAGTAGAGCTAATGTACCTACAGGCAAGTCATTAGGTTCGTTTCCCGGAACAGTAGAAGATAAATTAAGTCCTTGGTTATTACCAATTACTTCGGTACTAGAGAAACAGTTTGGCGTTTCTAAGTATCAATATTTAGCTAATAAGAAAACAATTCAGATGCAACCACTTGAGACTATTCGTGGTAGATCATTTGAAAACTCATTAGTTATCGTAGATGAATGTCAGAATTTAAACTTTGATGAAATCAAAGCTATTACAACTAGACTAGGTGAAAACTCTAAGATGATTCTTTCAGGAGACTCATCCCAGTCAGATGTATCAAATGGTAATGGCATCATTAAGTTTTGTAAAATGTGCGAAAGAAATAATATCGAAATACCAATAGTAGAATTCACAACAAATGATGTAGTGAGGTCTGACATTGTTGGAGCACTAGTCAAAATGTTTGTAAAAGAAAAGGTTTAAAATATGGCTACTACAATAGAACAATTCGGCAGAGGAGGGTGGAACTCTGACATGCCACCATTAATCTTACCACAGAATACATTCACAGATGTGATGAATGTAAGATTTGATGATGAAGCAGTACAGGCAACTACTGGAGAGACTACATATAAAGTAGTATCTATTGCCCCTGACTATGGTATTCACTGGAGACGTCCTGATCAAGGATACAATATCTTTGCTAAGAATGGTAATATTGTAAGGGTAGATTCATTAGGCAATCAATCAGCTATGTTAACTAGTAGTGACCCAGTATATGACAATAGTGATTGGCAAGGTACATTATTTAATGGTGGATTTGCTATTGTAATTAACAATGGCACATCCAACCCATTATATTGTTTATACGGAAGCACTACAGCTGGTTCCTCATTTCAACCACTACCTAACTGGAACTATATTCCCGGATTAACAGTTACGGCTAAAGTTATTAGAGCATTTAATTATTCTTTAGTAGCTGCTAATTTAACTTTAGATCAGAGTGGTACAATTACTTATGCACCCGGAACTATAAGGGTATCTGTACAAGCGGCTACAGGTTCTATCCCCTCTATATGGCAACCCGGATTAACAACAGATACTGCTGATGAATTTGATTTAAGCTCTACATCACCTATTCTTGATATGCAAGAACTTAGAGGTAGTATGTTTATTTATTCTTCAGATAGTATTAATATATTAACTATAGGCGCTACTACAAGAGTAGTACCATATAGTAAGTCATATGGTATTCTTAATACAGACTGCGTTATTGAGGTAGATGGTAAACACTTTGTTGTTGATCGTAATGATATCTATACTCATAATGGTTCAGGTGCTATTGAGTCTATTGCTGACTTTAGAATTAAAAAATATTTCTTCAGAAATTTAAATAAGAATGCTACTAATAAAGTACACGTAGTTAAAAATCCATTCTATAAAGAAATATGGATTAACTATCCTAAAGGTACATCTACTGTTTGTAATGAAGCTATTATCTATAATTATAAAAATAATACATGGACTAAAAGAACATTACCTTCAGCTACATATTTATTTAATGGCCCTCCAAGTGTAAGTAACGTATTTCAATACGGTAAAGAAGTACTTTATATATGTACTAATAGTAACCAAACATTAGTTACTGATGATGGTTATTATATGTGGATTAATTCTTCATTATCTCAATTTGAATCTTATATTGAAAAGAAAAGATTAAATACAGGTGATGTCTCAGGTAGTAGCTTAGTAACTTCTATATATCCTATCTTTGATAAAGTACCTATTAATTCAGATATTACTATTAAAGTAGCAGGTCAAAATAATTATAATGATGATATAGATTTAACATCAGATGACCCCGCTATTACTACTTTAATGTTCTTACCTAATACTAACAGATCACAAGGTTATAAGGTTGATCCTCGATCTTATGGTCGTGTTTTAAATTACAGGATATCTTCTTCAGAGTATTGGAGACTAGCTACTATGGCTGTAGACGCTAAACAAGCAGACAGGAGATAATACATGATACTACCTCCTCCTATTACAGGTATAGATGAGCTTGACGCTTTCTTATCTCAGCTATACATGGAAGATACAGTATCTAACACTGACAACGTTGTCATTGATTCAAGTAATGGTCAAGTATATAACCCATCTACTGGTATTGTTGTATCTTATTTATATCAGTACATGCATATCAAATATGCTGATGACAACGTAGGCACTGGTATATCAGATAGCCCAACAGGTAAAGCTTACTTTGGTTTGTTTAATACTGACTTAGCCACTGAATCACTTAACCCAGCAGACTATACTTGGTATATTGTTAATGGTGGGTTTGGATCAACTAAATATTTCTGGTATATCGTTAATGGTGGTAGACAATTTAACTATGTAATTAGTGAAACATTACCTAATGCTTTATACATACAAGATACAGGAGCAGTTGTTAACTTAGATTTAGTATCTAGCTCTAGTGGTGCATCAGCTCGTATTGCTTATGCTAAAGCAGTTATAGGCTCACTTAATTCTACTCCAACTACTTTTACTACTTCAGGCTCAACTAGCTATCCACCTACAAATACTTGGGGTGGAAGTGAAGTATGGGTAGGTGTCCCCCCAGCATTATCTGTTGGTGAAGCATTATACAGATCAGATGGTGTGTACAACCCAGCAACTGATATAACTACTTGGTATGTACCTTATACTGCTTCTTTAAGTGTAGGGTCATTAGCTGTAATAAGCCCTGTTATGGGTACCCTTAACAACGGTAATGTGGTAAGATCTAGTACAACTATTGGATCAGGTTCAGGTGTATTGTTTGAGTCTTCAGGTGCGTTTGCTCAGGGTGACTCAACTAAAAACATTACATATGATGGATCTACATTGACCTTAAACGGTGCATTAGTTAATACTGCTAACTTAGTAACAAACTCTGTATCTACATCTGCAAGTAATAGTAATGCTGGTAACAGTGCAACTATAACCTTATCACTTAATGCGGGTGATACAGTATGTTTAAATGCTTATTGTGATACAGGATATAATACTGCTGCTGTTGGATTAACCAGAACATTCAGTATTTTTATTACAGGTGCTGCTACAGCTACATTATGTACAACTACTTCTTTAGTATCAACGGTTATGCTTGTTGATTACTATCCATCATCAGCCACAGGGAATGTATATACAGCCCCATCAACTGGCTCCTACACCTTTACTGCCACATATAGTGCTGGTACTGGTGCAACATCTATAAACGCTATTGTTTTAAAGAGATAATATGAACATCGTACTATTACCCCCAGATAAAGCATTAAAATATTGGCCATCTATTTGTTTATTTTTAGACAAAGCTTTAGCCAAAGGTCAAGGAGAAGCAACAACAACTGACTATATGCGCAGAATACTTTTAAAAGAAGTTCATTGTTGGGTGCTAATAGATGATGAAACAACTATTGTTGGTGCTGCATTAACACAAGTGTTGCAATATGCTCAACATAAAACATTACATATAATTGCTTTCTCAGGAGAAGGTTTTGAAGAACAATCAAAAGTATTTCCTACAGTAGAAGAATTCGCAAAAGAAATAGGATGTAAAGCCATTGAACAATGGGGAAGACCGGGCTGGGCAAAGATATTACCCAAGTATGTTCCTGGTTTTAAACAAGCATACGTAGTTATGAGAAAAGATTTATAAGGAACATATAATGATTAAATGGAAATATAGTAATATATCTAAGAGATATAAAGGCGGTGGTGGTAGTCCCGGTACTACAAGTACAGAAAGTACTATCCCTAAAGAATTTATTCCGGGCTTATTAAGAACACAAGATAAAGCTGAAGACCTTTATGGTAGAGGCGAGCTTGGTAAAGTTGCTGGTCAAAGTGGCTTACAAAAAGAAGCATTTACTAGTGGTATTGGTGGTGTAAGAGAAGCTGTTGCAGCTAATAAAGAAACATTAACAGGCCAAAGACAAAGACTAGGATCAATGGCTGAAACAGGTGGTGCTGATGAATTAAAAGCAGCTCTTGATTTAGATGTTGGTATGGGTGCTGCTAAGATTGGTCAGGATTATGGTGCATCAGGTACATTAGGTTCTTATAGACAAAACCTAGCTAATGCTACTTCTGAAGACGCTACTAAAGCTAAGTTTGCCCAACAAGTTATTCAAAATAAAGCTGCTGCAGAACAAGGTTTAAATACTAATGCTGCTGCATTATCTGCTGATCAAGCTAATTTACTTAAGTCTCTTGAAGCTACTGGTGCTGCTGAACGTGGTATCGATCAACAACAACTAGATGCTAATTGGCAAGCATATCAAAGGTTAGCATCATCTATGTATGGTAACCCAGCAAGACAACAAACAGTTGCAATACCCGGCTCTTCAGGAGGTAAATAATGGATTATGATCCTTGGGATTGGTCTAAAAAACAGACACAACAAGATAAAATTAATGGCCCTTTAGGTAATACTATTGCACCATTACAGGCGTCAACTGAACAAGCGCCTCCTCCTGTAAATGTACCAGTTACACCTGAGAAGCCAAATGAACTTTTACAAACAGCAAAAGGTATTGCTGTAGCTAAAGGTGCTGATAAGGCTACTAATTATGTTGGTAAAGAATATGATGCATGGAAAGCAAGTCAACCACTTGAACCTACATATACAATGGCTGAAGGCCCAGTAAGTAGCGCACCATTAAGTGCTGAAGCAACAACAGCAGCAGCACCAGAAAGTATGATGCCAGCTGGTGTAGATATGTCTGGAGCAACAACTGCTGGTTATACAGCACCAGTAGCTGAAACAGCTGCTGTATCTGCTGCTCCATTAGCAGCTCCTGCTAGTGCTGCTGTTGCACCCGCTTCATCTGTAGCTGGTACATACGGTGTAGGCACTGCAACTACTGCCGCTACAACTGGTGCTGCTACTGCAGGTGCGGGTGCTGCGGGAGGTGCTGCTGCAGGTGGTGCTGCCGGTAGTGCAGGATTAACTGCTGCATTAGCTTCTAACCCAATAGGTTGGGGTGTAGGTGCTTTATTGTTAGCTAAATCAATGAATTGGATTTAATATGGGACCACTATCTGCTAAACAATACAGAGAGTATTTAAAGTTTAATAACCAAGAGCAACGTGAAACCACTAAAATGGAACGTGAAGAAGCTCGTAAGCAACAATTACATAATGTAAAGCTTATGGAGGCTGCTTCTAAAGCTGGTCAATCAATAGGTCACAAAGAAGAAATACATCAATACAAAATGGGTACTCAAAAGGTATCTCCATTAGGTAAAAGTAAAACTAAAACACCTAATCCTTTAGCTGGAACAGAAATGTTTGGTCAAGGCCAACACATGTTACCTTTTCAAGCGGCTGATGCTGCTAAGGCTAGAAAGCAAAACACAGATACAGTACCAGCAATGCTTACTCCGGGTGAAGCAGTTATTCCTGAACCCGCAGCACAAAACCCTAAAAATAAACCTATCATTAAAAAGATGGTTCAAGAAGGTCGTCAAGCTAATAAAGCTAAAAAGGGTTTTTTAGGATTACGTGATGGCTCAGTTAATATTGCAAACTCTGATGTTATACCTAGTAGAGTACAACAAGCTGCTGGTTATGCTCATGGTACTTCTGCTGTACCCCAGTTAATGAACTATAATGACGGTACCTCAGGTGTTCCATCATTAGCTTATCGTCACCCTGATACTCCTCAAACATCTTTTGAAGATGGTACTGAGAGGGTATATGACTTTAGTAGAGGTAGTGCTGATAGACAGTACTATATGGACGGTATTGAAGAAGTACCTGTTGATCCTCTTGTTACTCAAGGCTCAGCTATTACTGCTATTGAAACAGTTATACCAGCTAATAGTGCTCCACCTAGTATGGCTCCTCAACCAATGGTTGAAGAAGTACCAGCACAAGAAACAGTTGTACCAATGGAAGTACAGGAAGTACCTGTAATAGCGGGTTTAAAAGAAGATCAAGTATCTAATGTTAATAAACCCATGCAATTTATGCCAAGTGATTCTTTATTAAATGCTCAAATAGAAACTGAATCTAAGGGTTTTCATAGAGATAAAAACGGAAAATTAATTCAATCTAAAAAGGGTGCATTAGGTGTTTCACAAGTAATGCCTAAAACAGGAGTTGATCCGGGTTATGGTGTAAAGCCTTTAGCAAACAGTTCTGAAGCAGAATATAGAAGATTTCAAAAAGACTATATGGCTGCAATGCTTAAAGAGTACAATGGAGATGAAGAAAAAGCTTTAGCTGCTTACAACTATGGTCCAGGTAATGTAAATAGTTTAATTTCTAAACATAGTGATAAATGGAAAAATAATTTACCACTAGAAACAAAAAGCTATTTAACTCAAACATTATCTTTAAAAGATCAATTAGAAGCTAAAAACAAAACTAGTTCACCTGCACCTACACCTCGTGATATTCTTATTGCTAAACAAGACTTAGCTACTTCTACTAACCCTCAGGTTAGAGCACGTGCTCAAGCTATTTTAGATGCTGCAAAATTACCAACTCCTACTATAGCAAGTAATTATCAAGAAAGTGCTATTGTAAAAAAAAGAACACCTTATGAAGATATAAGGTTGTTAACTAATAATAAACCTGTTTTTGGTTTATCTAATACAGAGCCACCTAAAGTTGCTGTAAAAGACCCTAATGCTGTAGCAAGAGAAAATTTATCTACACGCATGGATGTAGATGAGTTAGGTAATCCTTTAGAACCTAAACTACAACAAGAACAACCAATAGAGTTAGATAATCCTCCTGTTATTATTCCTGAGAGTATGAAAAACTTAGAGGATCCTTTAGCAACAGAGGGAGAAGTTGTATTAGGTATGACACCTGAAATGCGTAAAGAATATGCAGATAAGGTAGATGTACCTCCAGTAGGAACTACTCGTGAAGAAATAGAAGCTAATCAGGTCATAGAAAAAGATGCTCGTGTAGCTCAAATTTCTAAAGATGAACATGATGCTATGGATGCTGAAGTTAAAAGGCTTGTTAATACCTATGGTAAAACACCTGAAACTCAAAACAAAATAGCTGAATTGTTGTCTAAGGTATATGGTCCTGAAGGTATCTTTAGCCAGAAAGAATTAGTAAGGTTTGCTGTTGTTGCTGCTGGTGGAATGTTAACTGGTGGTTCTACTGCTGGTTCACTTAAGTATGCTGCCAGAGATGCATTGCAATACGCTGATAATCGTAACAGAGCTGAAGCAGCAAGAGCTGAACAAGTAGCTGATCGTAAGTTATCTAGAGCTGAAAGACTAGCTGATTATGATCAGCAAAGAAAAGATACTATTTCTGATATGGATAAGCGGGATGCTAGAGCTGCTGCTCAACTACGATATAAAGAAAATGTTAAGCTAGAAAAAGATCTTTATGACCAAGGTTATGACAAGACTAGGATTAAAAAGTATTTAACATCGGGTGACCCAGCTGATTTAGGTGATGCTGTTGATAGTCATGTTGTTGCTGGCACTGGTAAGAATATAACATTTGATGATGGCTCTGGTGAATTTAAAGCATACCCTACTGTTACTTTAAAGGCAACTAGAGGTCCAAACAAAGGTGAAAAAGTTCAAGCAGTAGTTATAACTGATAAAGATGGAAATAAACAATACGTACCTGTGAATGAACTACCACAGACACCTATTGATTATGATGCTAAAGTACATTCTACAGCTGGCCAATTAGATGCTATGGTAAAGAATAAACCTAATATTGAAAAGCTTTCTGAAGGTTTAATTACTAGGTCTTTTGGAAACAAAACTGAAAAAGATAAACCTAATATGGGTAGGTCTATGATACCCACTTCAGAAACAATTGCTGATCAAGCACTATCTTGGGCTAATGCTAATAAATATAAAGTTTATAATACATCACAACTATTAGAACTAAATAATGTTATTGGTTTAGCTACTCAAGATATGATAGATTATAGTAAGGTTGCTAAAGTTGAAGCTAAATCAATTGAGGGTTTTCTTGAGTCTTCTAAGATAAAAATTAGAGCTGGTATAACACAAGATGCTTTCTTAACAGATAGTAAAATACCTATGAGTCCAGCTAAGGTACTTGAATTAAAGTCTAAAGCAGAATCATTAGTAGATAAACCATCTTTAGAAAAACAATTAGGTAAGAAGCTAACTAAAGAAGACATTGAAAAAGCAGCATACGATAACATGTCTAGAGCCTATAGAGCCTTCTCAAGTAATCCAAAGATATCTAATAAATATCCTAATGCTAAAGAAGAAAGTGGATTCTACATGTATGCTATGCGAGAAGCATTTAAATAACAAAGAGGTAATATGGATAGACTAACTGAAAACTTAATCAGATCTGGAGTAGACCCTGAGTCTATCCCTCCTCCCGCTGAACTCTTAAAGAATAGCCAAGGTATCTCATTAAAAGATGCAGATACTTTGGTTACTCCTGATAACAGAACTATGCGTCTCTCTGGTGTTAATGCTAGAGAGACAGCTAAGTTTATGCCGGGAACTAAAATAGAGGGTGCAGAGCTAGGCGCTGATCGCCAAACAAGCCTTGTCAATCAAGAGATTGAAAGTGGTAGATACAATAGACCAGTTTATACTGGTGCAAAAGACACATATAATAGGGAGTTAGGTGATCTTGAAAATGCTCAAGGACAAAGATTAACTAACACATTATTAAATAAAGGGTTTATAGCCCCTGATAAATCAGTATCTTCAGAACAACTACAATACCTTAGCTTTGGTAGGTTAGATAGAGCTAAGAGAGCAGCAGAAGGTAATGAGACTGTTGGTGATCAAATACTTAAAGGACTAGTTAAGGATATGAATCCTACTGGTGCTCTTTTTGCTAAGAGATACACTAACACAGCAAGAGACTTTGGGATCGTTACTGGTGATGAAAATGAAAGTGACTACTTTATTGGACCTGCATTACGCAGAGAAGGTGAAGATAAAAAAGGGTATGCTACAGGTACTGCTAGTACTGCTTGGGATATTGGCGCTGGTTCATTATCAAAGGGTCTTTACGATTTCCTTAACATGGTTGGTACTAAAACAGGTATTGAATCTTTAACCGAAACTGCTGATGCCAATATAAATGTTAAGCAATCTAACTTAGAGAACTTACCTTTATTAAAGAACCCAGATGCATTTGATGAAAAAGGTAATTGGAAGTTAGATACTGTAGGTAAGTTTGTAGACTACACTGTAGGTGCTGCTGCCGCATCATCTCCTCAGATGCTTGTATCTATTGCTTCTGCTTTTGCAGCTCCATTTACTTATGGTTTATCCTTATCAATACCTGCAGCTATTTACTCAGGACAAATATGGGGTAATCAAAAGCCAGAAGATAAGAATGCAACCTATGCTATAGGTGGTGGTGTATTAATGTCTGCCCTAGACAAGTTAGCTCTTGGTGGATTGTTCCCTAAGGGTGGATCTATTACTTCTCCTGTTGTACAAAAAGCAGTTAAAGAAAAGTTAATAGAGAGAGGTATGACACCTCAAGCAGCTGAAGAAGCATTTACTAAGGCAACTATAGAGTCTACTAAAGAAATGGCTCAAGCTATTAAAGCAGTTACTGATGCTCAAAAGAGACAATTAACTACTATAGGTAAAGAAATTGCTGGTGGTGGAGCAAGTGAAAGTATTACTGAATCTGCTCAAGAAGTTATTCAATATAGTGCTGAGAATCAACAGGTACCTCAAACACCTGAAGAAGCTATTAAGTTTAGAAACCGAATAGCTAATGCTGCTGTAGGTGGTTTAGTGTTAGGTGGTGCTTTTGGTGGTGGTAGTGCTGGTGCTCGTGCCTTAATGACTAAGTCAGAGAACAATACTTCAGGATCAACTGATCTTGAGTTCAGAGAAGACTATAAGCGTAGAACAGGTTCTAACTCAGTACCAACAGCATCTGATGCTATTAGAGAAGCTTATATTATTAAAACAGATAGACCTGACTTAGAGACTATAGCAGAGCCTGAAACAAGTAAGCGTTCTATGGAGGGTATCCCCTCTAAGATAGGTTCTTTTATAAATGATAAAGGATTAGGTTCTTTGTTTAGAACTTGGTCTAGTACTATTATGAAAGGTAAAGAACACGTTGATGAATTTACTGCTGCGTTATCTACATTACTAGGTCATGGTAAACCTTTGAATGGCTCATCTATAAGTGAGCATCAAGACTTACTAGAAGGTAATATACAAAATAACTTTGGTAACAAAGAAGAACTAAGAAATTCATTTAAAGGATTATCTACTGAAAAGATATCTGCTATATTATCTTCTGATAAAGTAGTAGATTATATAGATAGATTAACACAAGAAAAGAATTTAACTAGTTCAGCTAGCACTAAGGATGTAGCAGGTAGATTAGACATTGACAATCTATTAGGTGACAATATTCTTTATAAAGATGCTATTATAGAATACGCAAACAAGATAGATAACCTTGTTAACTCTTATAATGCTGCTACTGGTAGTAATCTTAAGACTAGAGAGTTCTTAGATAACAGACCTATAGATAAAACAAAAGTTGCACAGAACAGTAAAGTGTTTATAAGCACACTTAAGTCTGCACTCAATGTAGATGATAAAGCTGCTCATGAAATATACAATACTATTCTTAACAATGAAAATGTTAACTCTATTGGTGATACTATTGATGAGTGGTTAACACCTATTGATACTTTAAATACTAAGAACAGAGATGCTATTCAATTAGCTTTAAATAATCCTGAAACTAGAGCTAAATTTGTTAGGTTTTTATCTAACAATTTATTAGATAACTCTTATGCACTTGCAGCTAGAGGTGCAGCTATTAATACTAATAAAACACTTATTGGTAAAGATGGTGCTCATTTAGCAGCGTTACTAGATGCCGCCAATATATCTGACTCTGATAAAGCTTTTATGGCAAAAGAAATAAAAGACTTTATTGATATGCGTAATGGTAACTATAACCGTATTGAAAATAAATATTTTAGGGGTGCAATGGAGATCAGTACTTTTTTAAGTACCCTTAGCTCACTACCGTTAGCAGCAATCAGCTCTACAGTAGAGTATGCTATAATCTTCCGTAATTTAAACAAACCTCAATCTGTAAAAGCTATGAAAGCTTTATTAGCATCTCATGGTAATGAATTAGGTTCTGTTATGGCTGACCTTAGCTCTACTAATTATAGTCACCCTGATAAGAACATTCGTGTTGCTTTAAATAGAGCTGGCTTTAAAAGAGAACATGGTATTGGTAAACGTAACGATGTTGTAGCTGGCTACACACAAAAATGGAGTGAAGGTTTCTTTAAGATTATCGGTTTAAATTCAGTAACTAATATTACTAGAGCAACTAGATTGGCTATTGCAGCTGATGCTTTAAATAACTGGGTTAACACTGTAAGAAATAAAGATGGTATTTACTCAAATGAACAAGTTGTTATGGCTAATAACCATTTAATTAGGTTAGGTGTTGATGTAGATTTTATGACATCAGTAGAAGAACATAGTGAAGTTAATCAAGCTAGAGTAAATGAAAATCTTCAAAGGGGTTCTTATAACTTTGTTAATGAAGCTGTATTAGTTCCTAATGCACTTAACAGACCTAAGTTCTATAGTGATCCTTATTTAAAATTATTTACTACATTCCAAGGATATACCTCTACCTTTACAGCAACAGTATTACCAAGGTTACTTGGTGATCTTAAGTATTCAGGTTCAGATGAACAAAAGAATGCTGCATCTATTATTGCTTTAACTTTTGCATTGTCATTAATGGCATTGTATGTTAAAGACTTAATTAAGTATGGTGAATCACCACCTGACTGGATTAAAAAAGATAATGATAAACAGTTTCAAAGAATAATAAACCAAATGGGTACACTAGGTACTGGTCAAAGAGTATGGGATACTATAAGTAATATCTCAGATAACAGATACAGGTCTGATACTATGTATGGAACAGCTGCATTAATGGTAGCTGGGCAATCACCTCAATTATCTTATATTAATAAAATATTAGATTTAATAGAGAAACCAAGAATAGAAAAGGGTGCAAGGCTACTACCTATTGTAGGTGTAAGTCCCGCTTTTGCAGAAAGTTTTAAGGAGAAATAAATGGCTAAAGTCACAGGTATAGGTTCATATCAGAACGTACCTTCAGCAGTTCCTAAACCAGAGTTTGGGGTACCCCCAGTACCCCCATCTGGTAATGATCTACTTGATAATCAACTTGCAGCAAGACAAAATGCTGAAGCACTTATACCTGCAAATATGCAGTCTACAGGTAGTGCTAGTTATTCACCAGTTGAAGATGAAAGTATGATTGATCAGGAGGAAGTGGAGTTATCTAAGTATAACCCTCAACCATATTCTGATGTAGAGTCTGGTGCAGAACAAGAGGTGTTAACCCCTGAAGGTGAGTTAACCCCTTATGATATGCTTGCTCAACAACGTGAACAAGAAATTGCTGCTCAACAACAAACAGCAATGACCTTTCAAAGCATTGCTAAGATGAATAATGAAATGGAAATAAGAGAATCATTTCCAGCTTCAGTAATGCCTACTCAAGTAGGTACTATATTCAGGGCTACAAGAGACATTGCAACATCCTTAAACAACATTGATGTTACATCTACTGATGGTAACACATATAATGCTCTTGACTATATTAGTAATGGGTTAGGTACTACAACAAAAGCAACTGCTAACTATGCTACAGTAGCTAACATTCTTATGTTACCTATGCTTACAGGTGCGTCTAAGGGTATTAATGCTGATGTAGATATTGATCAAGATATTCAAGATAGCTTTGATGCTCTTGATTCAATACTAGGTAATTCAGAAGACTCTGTTGATCTTAAACCCGGGCCGAACAATAGCATGAACAAAGATGTTATTGCTAAAAGCTTAGGTAAAGTAATGGTTGCTTTATCTAGAAATGCTAATGCAGTAGATGAAACTGGCAGACCTATTGATCCTGAAACTCAACCTAGAGTTACTAGGTCAGCTGAAGAAATAGGTAATTTAGCATTAGATGCAGCTATTAATGATGGAATCTTTATGGAATCTACTGGTGCTGATGGTAAACCCAGCATCATAGTTAACCCTGTAGGTGGTACACCTCTCTACCAAAACAGTAGGCACATGGGTAGGGAGCTTACTAATAAGCTCTCTGGTAAAGCTCAAAAGTTTCCTGTTACTGGTAAAGGAGATTACATTGGTTCATTAAGAAATATCCGTGAAGGTGACCTTAAAAAAGTTAACTACACTGAGACACCTCAAATGAATGAAGCCAAAAGAATTGGTGGTAGTATAGGTAAAGCTATTAGCCCTCAGAAAGCTTTCTTTGGTGCTCAATTAGCTAACCTAGCTAAGTTACAAGTACTTTATCGTGGGCAACCTATTAATGGTTTAGATGTACTTAGTATGTTTAAGATTAACCCATCAGAAGTAGCTCCATTACCTGAAGTAAACATTCTTGAGGAAACAAATCCAGCTGTATTAGAGAATCTTAAAAAGAGAGAAGAAGATTTTAAAACTGTTGAGTTTAAAATGAATGGTATTACAAATGAGCTTACTGACTTTGCAGGGTTTATTGTAGACAAATCACTTAACTATACCCCTTATAAAGTAGATTATGCTTCTCAACGGTTGTATGAAGACCCATTAAACTTTAATGAGCAACGTAATAAATTAACTCGTGGTGCAATGACCTTTGCTGCTCCAGCATTTCAAATGACAGGTGACTATCATGTGAATGGTATTAGTAGAATGACTGCTGATAAGTTAGTAGAAAGAATTGGAAACAAAGCTAGAGGTAGAGATTTTGAATTGTCACCACAAGAAAGAGAATTATCTTTTTTAGCTACTGTTGGTAGAGTACTTGATGTAGGTAAAAATGTAGCTTCTAAAACAGAAAACATGTTGTTAAATGAAATGCTTACCTTAGTAACACCACAGCTTATTCAACGTTGGGGTGAAGTAGGTAGACAATTAAGATCTATTGTTCCTAATAATGACAAGGAAATTGTTAACACAATCTTTGCTATTGCTAAAGATAATGATAGAGTATTTAACGATAGTAAGAAGAAAATACCTTCTAACGTAGATATAGCTGCATTACCATCATTTGAAAACTTAATACCAGCACAGCTTGATGCAGTAAGAGAATGGTTAGGTAACTCTGATAGGGAAACTTGGGGTTATACTTTACAAGCGTATTTAGATATGGCTAATTACCTTGATGCTAAAAAAGGTAATAACTTATTTAACCCTAAAGTAACTGTAGCATTAGACATGAACAGTGCTGGTCGATCTGTTATTGCTGCTGATATTGGTAACGAAGAAATCTTATCTAGAGTAGGTTTAATCTGGGAACACTATACTGATCGAGAGTTTCAGGATGTAGTACCCGGAGAAAAGGGAGATCCAAGAGCTTACTTCACTGATGTTGCTAACAAGCAAGGCTTAGAGATAGCTTTTTCTGAAGACTCATCTGACAAGAAACAGCTATGGAGAAACATACTAGAAAAGTATGGTGGTAAAGGTGTTAAAGGTGCCACATCATTTAATAAAAACTTTGGTAAAAAGGTTTTGTTAACCTCTGATTATGGTAAACCTTTGCAGTACCACATTGAAGAAGCTAAAGACTTCTTAGCTGCTTACCCTGAGATTCAAGAAGAACTAATGAAGTACTATAATAATGACTTTAAAAAAGTAGTCATGGATCTTAACAGTATTTTTAAACACACTTTAAAACTATCTACAGAAGAATGGCAGTATTCTTTACCTAAACAAATGGTTAAGATGCTACAGATGTTTGATAAACTACCTCACCCTGAAGGATACTTCGGAGAGAGAATGAGTTTAGGTAACTTTACTTCACAGGAAACTGGTGATTCAATAGAAATTAAAAACAAAACTACTGGTAAAAGTAGAATGTTAGCGTTAACTAAAGCTATGTTTGACCCTAATGCTGCGGCAAAAGATAAGAACACTAAAGATTTAGATGGCAATACTATTGCCCCTCCCGGTCCCGGCACTGCAGCTATCAACCAAGTTGGTCCATTAATGGGTCAATATCGTGAATCTATTATTGTTGCTGAAACAATGAACTATATTAACGGTGGTAAAGATGCTGCTAAGATGCGTAACTTAGCTCCTGTATTTGATAACTTTATTGTTGACTCTAATAGTTATTTGTTTGTTCACTATGTTGCTAACAATATTATAACACCTAAAGTTCTTGAATGGAATATGTCTAAGTCTTTTCATAAAGATTGGACAGATAAAATGAAAGAGATGAGTGAGTTATTAAGAGGAAAAGAAGAAGTTTTAGTCGGTAAAGGTACTGACTATGCAGGATTTGTTAGTACACTTGATAGAGAGTATAGCTATCTACAAGGTGAAAACTTAACTAGAAGACAAGAAGAATTTAAAAAGTTTTTAGAATCAGGTTCTAGTGGTTATATACCCCCTACAGAAGGTAGACCAGAAGTATTTAAAGTTACTAGCAAGCAATTTCAAAATAGCTTAGCTAAGCTAAATCAATTCTATGGACTACACGGTAATACAGGTGAATATAAGTTTCATAAATGGTTAGTAGAAGGTGGTATTAGACGACAGAAAGCATTAGCTAAAATAAAAGCTCATGCTGCTAAAGGTCAGATTTACTTCTTTACATAAAATAAAAAGCCCCTCAAGGATTATTCCTTGAAGGGCTATTTTTTTTTAATCTTACAATAAAGATTTGTACATATCTAGTGCTGCACTCTTATGTTGACTTGCAACTTTATTCGCTTCATCTTGTGTATACAATCTACCAGTCTCATCATTGTTTAATTCAGTTAAACCAGAGATTGTTTGATCATGTACTTTATTGATAACATATGGGCCAAGATCAGGTGTGTACAGAAGACTATCTGGTATATCGATACCTACTTCTTTCATTTCCTGTTGAAATTCTTTGTCATCATAATCATGGCCCCTTAAGGCTTGTACATTAAAAGACTTCTTCATACTATACTCCTACCTAATGTGGCTTTAAGTTTCCAATTTAGTTTAGATAAACCTTTTAGGTAGTCACCTATTAAAGTATTTAAACCACCATAACACTCTGACTTTTCAAATATAACTTGTCCAACTTCCATAATAGTATCAAGGTCTTCTTGTAATTCATTGAACATATCCTTACTAGACTCTTTACCCTTTTTACACTCTACTATATTAGTTAGTTCTAAGATATCAGCTAAGCTAGGTAATACAGTTTTATCTAATTGTCTAATCTGTTCACCAATATTATCGTGTTGATCCCATAAAAATTGATAGACTTCTTCTAACAATCCATGATCTTGTGCAAACGTAACGCCTTGAACATTGAAATGAAAACCATGTGACTTATAGTAGGCAGTGAAGTTATCGGCATATAGCTTTCTAAGTAAGCTAACCATCAACTGATTATCTATCATTTCTTTTCTTCCTTTTTCTTTTGTCCAAAGATCTTATCATAGTTATCTTTAAATTTTTGTTCGTCAGTAGGACGTCTATTACTGCCCTTACTCATTAGCCTCTTCCCAATCCATATCACATGTGTCATAATTTACAAAATCTAAATGACAATTTGCTGGAGGAAAATAACCCATACCTCGTAAGAACCTTTCAAACTGTTCTACTACTTCAGTGATATGAGAATGAGCAGACATTTCCATACGAGTAATTAGTTTGGGATTACTATGTGTACACTCAAAGACAATACTGTCTCCACGCATATCTTCAATATCATATTCATTAATCATCTGATTTCCCTAATAACTGACCAAGTGATTTTATTTTGGTGTTTTTATTTTCTAACTCTTTTGCTTTTCTTGCTTCAAAAAAGCTATCTTTATTTTCTTCCATAAATTTTTGCATTGTTAATAATTCATTAATGATTAAAGATAATTTCTTAAACTTTTCAGCATAGTCTTTTTCTTTCCACACACTGAATTCTAAATTAATGCTTCTGTTACAATCAGATAATGTAACATCCGCTTCCATAGACCAATCGTTAACATAACAATGAGCTTCAATAGCTGCTAATCCATGTTTACTATTGAGGAATTTTCGTGATCTGTATTCTTTAGATTTCATTACATTAAACCCTTCATTGATTTAACAATAGCACAAAAGATATAGTCTTTAGATTTCTGTTCAGTAGGTAATTCACTATAAGGAACCATACAAGGATGTTCTTTATTCTCAACATCTTTAATTTCACCGTATACCCAACCATCTAATTCTTTTTCTTGATACCAAGAATTATGGCTAGCTTCAGGGCCAGCATTAGGGTTATTGTAATGGAATACCACCCCATTGTACGCTGATTGTTTCTGCCAATCAGGTGCTTCTTCCCATAGTAATTGAGAATCATCCCCTAAAGATAAACAGTAAGCACGATTAGTTTCATGACATACTTTGGCAATATTTTCTAGTGTTGGTTTCATATGTGTCCTTGTTGGTGGGTCATGCATGAATCGAACATGCACTCGTGACTTAGAAGATCACTGTTCTATCCATTGAACTAATGACCCTATTAAATGGTTGCGACAATTGGGTTTGAACCAATGACCTAGCGATTATCAATCGCTTGCTCTACCAACTGAGCTATGCCGCATTGTATGGTGGTTGCGGAAACTGGGATCGAACCAGTGACCAAGGGATTATGAGTCCCCTGCTCTACCATTGAGCTACTCCGCAATGATTCCTATTAGGGGTCAGCTGGGCTGTCCAGTAATAAAATCTTCTAACTCTTTTACAGTAATAGCACCTACTTTTGTACGCAAAAGATTATCATGATCATCTGTAATAGCAAACGTAGGTACAGCTTTTACGTTAAACTTAATAGCAAGATCTTTATCCTTATCAACATCAATGTGATGAATCAATGCTCCATACTCAATCATGAAATCAATATCTTTGATACGATCATTCATAATCTTGCATGGTTGACAAGTAGACGTAGAGAATTTATATAGGTTAATCATAACTCACATGCTCCTGCAGTACAAGCTAACATCTGAGCGCCTTCTACATTGTCACGATCTTCTGTAAACAAGTCCCAATTAATATTAGGCTGTGTAGCATACAAACTTTCGTAAGTAGAATCATCAATAGTTTCATATGGGGCTTGATGATAAGTACCACCATCATCAGGTAAGAAGCTGATACCAGTACACTCATCAAAGTGTTCGTATACCCATGCACCTACCTCCATCCACTCATGTTCTTTAACAGAGATAGTTACGGATGGTTTGTGTTCGCACCATTGACGCTGGTATGTTAACCATAAATCTAAGTGTTGCATAGCAGTAAGGTTCTGACGAGTAAATCCTTCACACTTCATAGGGAAAGAGAATACAACTGTTTGTTCAGGCTTCATAAAGCATGGTTCATTACTAACACCTTGCTCGATAAGGAACTGTGTTAATGGATCCTTAATATCCTGACGAATACGTCTGATGTAATATGGAGCATGACCAGGATGAATGCCACTACTTGTTAGTGTTAATTGAGATACAGTACCTTCAGGTTTAACACAGGTAATAGCTGCTGACTCAGGTACACCTAAGATCTCAGACCATTCTTGATTTGTTACACGAGCTACATCACGTAGTTCGGCTAATAACTCATCAAGATATTGTGGACCTTCATTACGTAGATGTTTGTTATCTAAAATACCAGTCATAGATACACCTAATAGACGTTCTGATTCTGTATTTGTTCTCCATACATCTCGAAGGTAAGGGAAATAAGTTAAAGTTGACTGCATGGTACCCATAATAGTAGCCACTCTGACCTTGTGTTTGAGGGACTCAGGAGTATCCTCTGGTGAGACAACAACGGTGGATAGGTTACAAAACTGGTAGGGTTGTAGGATGATTTCTGAACAGGGATTAGTTCCGTAATCAATATCATCTGGTCTGCGTCCCCATTTTGCTGCTTGTTTTTGTGATGCTTCACGATTAAAAATTCCTCGTTCACCTGAATGACTGTTATAAATGTCTAACCATTCTTTCATAAACTCACCCATAGAAGGTTTGCTGTTATATACAGCTGAGTTATTAGCTAATGCACGTTCACCATGGTTCTTCCACCATTCACCTGCTTTAGCGGTAGCATGGTCATGATCGCCTAAGTCACCTAAGCTAATCATAGCTGACCTACGTACACCGCCTACAACAACTACCTCACCAATCTTACACATGATATCATGGCACTCGATAGGCTTTAGCTGACGCCCTTGAGCTAAGGTAAATTTAGCAATAGTATATTTAAATAATTCTACTAATGGACCAGGACCAGAGGCACGACCGCCAAAGGTCTTCAGAGGGGTACCTGCTGGTCTCACCTTGGAGACGTCCCACTGAGGGATTACCCCACTATACAGGCATTGAATCAGTTGCTTGTAGGCCTCACACCAGCCTTCTTTGCTATCCCCTACTACAATAGTAAGGGCTAATTCTACAAGGGAAGGTACTTTAGGTAATGTAGAAGTATACTTAACCTCTGCCGAGAAGCCTACTCCTGTACCACATAATAGAATGTACATAGCTTCGTCAAAACAACGAGGATGGTCTACAGGTAAGTAAGAACAATTGTATGCAGCTACATTGGTACGTCTTAATGCTTCTCCAGCGGTCATAATAGAACGCATAGATGGTAGAACCTTTAGTTCTTTAATAGAGTTCTCTAGCATAGGCCAGATAGAATCATTAGGGTTTAATTTATCTTTTAATTCCCCTTTAAAGAATTCAATCCATCGAGCAGAAGTTTCATCCCAGTTTTCTCTACGTTTTTGTTCAGGTAGGTAGCGAGAATAACGAGATTTAGCAATTAGGTTTTGGTAAGAGTTCATGGTATCCTTTTAATTATTGTTCGGTATTAGGGGTCAACTAGCAGAAAAAGTATTTTGAATCATAGACTTGCTGTAAGTCTAGGTTACCTGCCTCAGGTTGAGGATAAGCAAACGTACTTTTGTTTAGCATCAATGTATCCATAAGGTTATTAAAGAAATCAGGGATATCATATTGAGCTATGAAGGTCATCTTAGTTACTTCCTGAAGAAAATCCACTTCACTGGCATGAGTACTAAAGCTATCGTGAACGGCAGCAAAGCTACTGTTAAAGATACTAATAGTATTGGCCATATGGGAGGCATCGTAACTATGTACCACGTTAGGACTAATGCCAGAAGCAAAAGACCTTCTACAAGGGACTTTTTCTCCAGTTTCTTTATTGAGTACATCCACTTTAATAACATGGTTAATCCTACCTTTAGTATTCCCGGGTATACCTTTAATAGTACCCTTATGTTTACGTTCATGTTGCAAGAAAGATTTATAGATGACAGGAAAGCCTGATGGTGTATGCCATGACATTTGGTTACGACCAGAGTTAAGTTCGTGCTCTGCAATCTTCTGTAAATACTTAGTAGTCTTTAATGGACCAGAACAAACTGTGTTGATAGCCTTAATAAGATTACTGGCTAACTCACCACACTCTTGTTCAGTGATACTGTACTTAACAGTGAATCCTTCTACGTGACAGTCATCGTACATGTTCTTAGCTATACGTTGTTTACCAGCTGAGTATGCACGAGTCATTGAACCTCGTTTAGCAATACCTTTTCTGATGTCCTTCATGGGCATCTTTTTATTTTCAAAATAATTAGGCATCAATCCAATAAGTTCTTTAGCTACAGCTACATAGAAATCTTTTTGAATATCAGTAGGCATCAATGATACTAACTTACCTGCTTGTTTATCCTTAGACATAGCAGCTAAGTGCTGCCAGCCATTGTTACTTCCATCAATAGGAATAGGAAAGCCAGACTTATATGGTAAGCCTTTAGCTTTACAACGCATATAGTTAGCTATTTCACAACAACAAGCAAGTAAACTATAGGGCTTTTCAGCTGATTGATCAATGTATTTTGTCTTAGCAATACTACTAACTATATTAAGGTTATTATCTACCCAAGCTACTCTGTCTTCTAGAGTCATCTTATCAAGTGAAATAGTATCTAATCCTTCTTGAGTAAGATAAGTCTTATAATCAGTAGCAAAGTATTTAGGTATTTCATTGATGTTAAATGATTTATTGTAACATCCTGCTGTATGAACCTTTAGCCAGAATAAACCACGATCAGTTACTTCCTTTTTATTCTCAAATAAAAAGAGACTACGAGCTAAGTCACTACCCTGAAATTCTAAGAATGATTCAGCATAATACACTCGACCACGATAGTCACAAGATACTTCTTGATAGAATGTTCTATCATCTACTAGCTCTGCTTTCTTTAACACTTGATTATATTCAAAGAACTTACTTAGCATACGTTGTAGCTTAGGATCTTTTTTACCTAAGAACGTTGTACCATCTAAGTGTTTAAGTTCTTTAGGTAATTCTAAGTTTTCATAATGGATATTGTAGTTATACATTACACCATCATTATCTACTAGCTCTAATACTTCTTTAGGTTTAGTAAATTGAATGCCTTGTAATACATCTAAGTTTATTTTCCAACCTTGTTGTCTTAATATCTCAAGTGATTTAACAAAAGGTTTATCAAGGTATTCATGAAACAATTTGCTGTTAGTCCAGCCCTTAATAAAAGGTTCTTTAGTAAGGTTACTGTATAGACCAGCAATAGGTAACAAAGGTTCAAATGAAGTACCAATCAATGTTGGTTTAATATTGTCAGGCATATTAACAATACGCACCATGTAAGGTGCCTTGAACCCTTCATACTCACGGAATATATCTATGAGTCCGTCTTGGAGAAATACTTCGAGTAAAATGTCTCCAAGAGCGAGAGTTGATTTGATGTTGCTTTCATCAGTTCCAATAGCTCTTGCAATTCTTTTTCCGATAAGGTCACTTGCAAAAGTAAGTTTAACTGATGCACTGTGAGTTGCATTCTTGTTGCGAATACAGTACCGTAATAGTGTGTCCCACGATTCATTGACAAACCTTTCTAAGTCATATTCCCATGTTGGATGATGTGCTAATAGTCGAGCACCCTCATTATAAATCTTATCTGAGTTGACTACGACTTTAGCTACTCTTTCAGATAAGTATTGTACTGGATTCATAAGTTCCTTAAGCGAAGTCTACCATTGTTTTCTTGTATAAACGACCTGTGTCAGCGTCATAATGGGTTGTACCACATCGACCTGTTAGGCCAGTAAGTCTTGATTTAAGTACTTGAAGTTGAATTGTGTTACGAATATTAACATCATCATTAGTCATGTCACGAGCAAAGCCAATAATATCAAACGCAATTTGTTTAATAGAGCCTGAACCTTTGATATCATCTAATGAAGGTAATTTACCTTCTTCAAATGGAGTCATACCAAGACCTGATTTACGTAGGTGACTAATAACACCTAACCAGATGTTATGTTTCTTAGTGATTTTAAGTAGGTCAGACATGAATGAATCAACTGCTTCATTACCAGTCTTACCCTTAGCACCTTCAGATACAGCAATAGTAATGTGATCTAAGATAATATACTTACAACCCATAAGAGCTAAGTGTTCCATTTTATCTACTAATGATTCATCACTAACAGAACCCTGATGGTCTAGTAATACTAAGCGTTCATCACCAAATACTTCTTGAAATGCTTTGTATTTATCTTCTTCAGATACTTCTTCTCTGTTTAAGTTACGATGTAGCTTCATACCAATAAACTTTTCAGCTGTATCACCTACTGATTCTTCAAGTGAAACCATACCGATCATGTCATTTGTTTTAGCTAAGAGTTCTAATACAATCTCTTTAATAACAGTTGATTTACCTGAGCCAGTACCTGAGGTGAACAATACAATCTCACCCATACGAATACCTTTAATCTTTTCATTAAGACCATCAAGGCATTCAGGATAAGGGATAGATACAACAGAATCTTTAAGCTTATATTGTGTCCAGATATCTTCACCCTTAACTACATCTGCTGGGCTATATGAACGAACATTAAAGATACATTGCATTAAAGCATCTGAACCATGTTTAATTAACACATCACATGGATCCTTCTCAGGTAATGTTGCTATCTTAACCTTATCATAACCAATAATCTTAGCTGCTTGTTGAGTAGCTTTCTGACCGGGTTCATCCATGTCAAACATTAAAACTACTTCATCAAACTTCCTGAGCCATTCCCTTTGTGCGAGTACAACTGCCATTGCTGATGCTGAAGGTAACGCCACTGCGGGATAGAAACGTTTGTACTTATCATACTGGGCTTGTGCCACGGCAAGAGCATCCAGTTCTCCTTCAGTAATAATAATCCGCTTACCACCTGTGGAAACATTCTGGCCAAACAACTCAGTGTCTTTAAAGTTACCATGTGTAGTAAATGTTTTAGGTAGCTTACGTTCTTTATACGCAACAATAGCACCATCTTTAGTGTAAGGATAGAAGTGGCTAACGATAGAACCATCCTCACCATAGCTAACTTTAACACCATAGTGTGCTGCAACAGCTTTATGGATACCTCGTTCTTGAAAACCTCTTGTGTCATAATTCTCGATTTCCTCTAATGTATGCATGGAATAATTCTCTTTGTGGTAAACAGTTGGTATAAAATTAGGATCAATAGGGGAGGACTTCTGGCAACTAAAGCAGAAGCCCCATTCATCATCTTCCTTATAGCTAAATGCGTCTGATGAATCACACTTAGGACATGGTGCATGTACCCATCTTGTCATTGCCAATCCCTATTTTCTTTTAGCTCTCTAATTTCTTTTCTACGTTCTCTGGCTTCTTGTTGTGTAGTTTTTTTCTTAGTGAATTGTTGTTTAAATTCATCTTTAAGTTGAACATACTCAGGTAATGGTGTGTCTTTAGTTTTACTGTTTTTCATTTTGAAGGCTTAATAAATTTTACTGCTCCAATGTTTCCATTGTACCAAACTCTTTCTCCATCTTCTGTAAGATCTCTCGAAAGTACTTCTGATGCCCATTGCTCTTGGACCTCCCGATAAGTGAGCATTCCTCTACCGAAGACCCAGTCGAAGACAACAAAAGTAAATGATGATATTCCGTAGTAGTTAATATCGTCCAACAATTCTCTGCACGAGGATTGATAATACTTCCAATCACTTTCTTTACGAGTGACAGTTCGTCTGGTTGATCCGGGTTTAAGCTTTTTTGACTCACTGATTAATTGCTTTCTTCCAATGTATCGTCTTCCTGTTTGGAGGTTTTCAATGTAGTAGATGAATCCAAAGGCTCCGTCAGGCTTGTCGCTGAGGGTGTTCCAATGTCCGTAGTCAACCATGTCAATCTATCCTTAAGTTCTTCCATTGATAAGGGTCTGAGGTCTTCATCAAACTCTCTGATATAAATGCAGTTAGCACACTTTACGAAATTATTATACCATGTTTCAGGTTGTTTGCTTTTCCAGATCTCAATAACCTTATCCCACAAATGAATATTAGGTGTATCCTTAATTAGCTTCTCAGCTGTCTTAAGACCTACACCACGTAATCCTTGGATGTTATCTGTAGCATCACCTGTAAGCAACTGTGACATTAAGAATCGATATGATTGCATGTCATCTAAATGGTATATCTCATTAGTCCTAAAGTTGTGATGCCATCCTGAGATAGTATTTAAATCTTTGTCAATATGAGATACGATAAAAGTTTTACCTTCATCAAGAGCTTTACGAGCTGTAATACTACACAGATCATCTGCCTCACCATTGTCACCAGCTACACAGAAGTCTTTAGCGTATTCATATAACATATCAATACGATCTTTTACTTCAGGTTCAATAGTATCTTTACGATTTCCTTTATAAGCAATATCTACTTGGTACCTAAAGTTGTTAGTGCCTTTAATAAACACTACACCATTAGGTGCTCCAGTTAATTCCATAATATCAGCAAGTTTTTTATCTAAGTTTTTCTTACATAAAGCGGGTGATGCCTCAACAAAAGCAATCTGATACATGATACTGTCTGCATCAATGATTGCTAAGTCAAACTGCATATCATTATCAGTGTACTTCTGCATATGTCTTTCCAATGTGAGCGTCACCACCCATACAATTAATACCAAACCATTTAGGTGCTTCAATGAACGCTTCAATGGCTAACTCTTTTACTTCTTCTGCATATTCATCTTTAACTACAACAGCTAATTCATCATGATAATGAATGCTAAAGTAATAATGTATACCTCGTTCTTGTAGCTTTTGTTTGAGGTAAACGATAGCTGCTTTACAAGTGATACCTTCAGCTGTTTGTAATAGGTAATTTAATACTTGATGCTTAGAAGATACAAAGATAATACGACCATCAATACCACGAATGAATGCTTTGTCTTTACCAAACTGACTGGAAGTTCTTTCAAACATTCCTTCAAGCTTTTCTTTAAGTTCTTTTAATCCGGGAATTGAACTTTGAAACTTATCTATTGATTCTTGTCCTCGTTTAGCATCTGTTTTTCCTGTGAGGATGAGTCCCAATTTTCCTGCTCCACCTCCAAACAAAAAAGCATATAGCCAAGGCTTAGCGAGCTTACGACTAACACTAAGAGCGTTAGCATTCCGAGTATGAACATCTCCATTGATTACCTCATTAGTAAAATCATCGTTACCAATGTAATGACATAGACCACGCATCTGGTTACCCGCTGAGTCGGCTCCCACAATAGTAGTTCCATCTTCGCAAGTAAGTAATCCCCGCATTTCTCTGCCATAAACTGAATCAACGCTAGGGAGATTAGCAACAAGCTCATGACGACAACGAAAGGTAGGAGTCCCAATAGTCCACATACGCCCATGAAGACGTTGGTCTTTTGATTGTTTAACAGCATCAATCCATCCTTCTAAAATACCTTTACGGCTTCTGATAGTGTAATACTCAGACACTAGCATAGCATCTGGTCCAAGCTTTTCTAATGAAGATTCAGTAATCTTAGGTGACTTATTAACAAACTTACCATTAATCTTTTCAACATTCCATTCATCTGGAACCCATCCAAGACTATACAACCAGTCTTTAACAACCTCAATGCTACCTACTTTACCTTGTTCAAAGCTAATACGAGTATATGCACCAGCAATAGGTCTATCTTCACGACCTCTTTCTAATTCATACCCAAAGTGTTTAGCAGTGTTAACAGTATAGCAACCATCTTTACGCCATGCAGGTTCTTTAGGTTCTTTATCTAACTTAATGCAACGCATACCAATTTTAGGCTCAAGTACTGATTCAATAGCATCAAGCTTATTATTAATATTTGTTAATAGTGTTTGAGCTTCTGCCATATTGAACATCCAACCTTTGTGTTGAATCTCTGCTTCAATCTTAGCAAACTCCATTTCAACCTCGATACCTTTCTTGTATAGAGCGTTAGTTTTAATCAGTTTTAAAGCTTCTTCTGCAAGTACCTTATAAACTTTAACATTAAGTTCTACATCTCGGATACAATAAGTCAGCATATCTTTACTGTAATTATTGAATTCATTGAATTCTAATTTAGCAAATCCTAATTTAGAACCCCAACCCTCTAAGCCATGTTTATGTTCACGCTTATATTGATTGAGCATAGATAATATCCATGTGTCAACAATTGTTTGAGTACTTTTAGGCTCCCATCCAGTTAATCGCTTGAGTACTACATTATCATAACCAATAATGTTATGACCTATAAGTACATCTGCTTTATGAAGTTCATCAAGACCTTTATTTAAAGATTCTAATTCATCATCATAATCTGAATAACATTTACGTTCGTATGTATCAGTATTGATAATAACTAGCAGCCAGATTTTGCTTACTGTATCGAGTAAACCATCTGTTTCAATGTCATACACATATCTTATTTTTGCAGTCATGGTATATCAGTTCCATAGTAAGCTGTATAGGGTGCTTCCAATACTCTAGCTTCAATTTCCTCAGGATCAAAGAAATATTCTTCTCGAATGTCTTCAGACATAGTCATTTTAGGTATTTTAAAACCTGTTCTTCCAGTTAAATGTTGGCATACATGAACTATCTCATGACAGATTATAGCTATAAATAACGACATAGCATATTCAGTGTATTCACATTCATTTAAGAATGGGTCTCTAACTTGTACTAAGATTCTACCATCTTCATCATTGAACATAGTAAGACCCATATCACCATTACCATCTAAAGGGTATTCAACAGCACATATCTGTATCTTTATAGGGTGCATAATAATAGGGGCATTAAACCTTATTACATAGTCTTCAAGACAACTCCAAAATAATTTAGCTATAGCGTTTTCAGAATTAGGTAGACAAGCTATTTCTAATTCTATACCGGGGAATAGTTTATTTTTCAATGGGAGTTACCTTAACATTAGGTGAACCATATTCTTGTAACTCATGTGCCATACCTAAAATAAGTTCATTAGCTAAATCTATTTGATCATATGCTTCTTGGAGATCATTTGTTAATTTCCAATTGTATACGCCTAAAAGAACAAGAGCACCAGACAGTAAATATAATTCTACCATAATAGCCCTGTCCTAGCTAACCATTCTTGATTAGCTAGTTTGGTTGTTGAGTATTCTTCATTGACCATAACATCATTGTCCTTAAGAAATTGTATTCCATCTGTACACTTGTATGTGTCAATATACACTAGTCTTTTAATACCTACCTGATAGATAAGCTTTGCGCAATCAATACAAGGGCTAAGGGTACTATAGAGAGTAGCCCCATTACTAGATAAGGTTGATCTAGAAACTTTAGCAATAGCCTGAGTTTCAGCGTGTAGAACCATTGATTTAGTTTGTCCATCAGGATTTTGGGTTTCATTGTTCCATCCTCGTGGTGTTCCATTATAAGAAAAAGAAATGATGTTATCATCTTTTACAATGACAGCACCTACTTTACGATCTTCAGCATAGCTTTGTTGAGCTACTAACTTGGCTATGTTCAGATAAAACTGATCCCAATCTTTCTGCGTTTTCATATTGGTTTGCTAACTCCTGTATCTTTAAAGCTATTTCACTAAGTAGCCACATATCTGTAGCGTTTTTAGGTGGTCTCAATAATAGTAATAAGCTTACTATATTACCATGGTCTTCAATTAGCATGTGCATTATCCCATAAGTCATAATTAGCTTTTTTATTTTCATAAGCTAATGTTACGTTCTTACGATTTAATTTCCAATCATCAGCTAATAACTGCATCATAGCAATAAGTTGACCCATTTCTTCTTCAAGATGAGCAGCATTTGTTATGTTTGTTACTGGTGATTCATGATCAATACCAAACCTTAATACCTTAGAAATAGCTTGAATTACTTCAGCACATTCTTCTTGGGTAATACGTGCTATAAGATTATTATTCATCGATATAATCTACTTCTACTACGCTGTATGTTTCTTGACTATTAAGTCCTGGCTCTAACATTTCACTTACAGCCATTAACACTGTGTCTTTATCTAATTCACTTTCAAATTCAATTACGACTGTTACCATTGTCTTTTTCATGCTCACTCCTATTAGGGGACAACTGCGGTTTAAGGTTGAAATTCTTCAGCATCAATGTAGCTACGGCTACTTAACTCTCTAATAACTTCACCGGGTAATTCATATACACCATCATAGTCATTTAAGAACATACATTCATCAAACCATAAACCACCAGCACAATCTTCTCCTAGTAATTTGTGTTCAAAGAATCCATATTTAGCATCTAAATCAATATGAATTTCAAAGTTGCGTGTATCAATTACTTGATTATAGTTATATGTTTTGCACCATTCTTGTGTAGACATACTAATCTTTCCTTAAGTTATTACTCATGTTGTAATACATATGACACTTAGTTGCTCTTATTTGTAACAATAGCATTGTTTCTAACTCAAGCATTTCTTGATCTGAACCGTATGCAAGAATAGTTCTTATGAACCTTGATGGACAATCGTTGTATTCTTCAAGCATCTGTTCAGAACTGCAGATATATCCATCATTTGTTGTTCCCTTGTGCTTTCCAATGTACTTTCTATCTGTGTCTTTATTGATCCAAAGATACACAAATGACTCACCGCTTGAGCTATAAGCGTTAGATTCACTGGACACTTCTCCATTAGACACTCCATTAATATGGTCTTGCCATATTTCTTTTACATAAGCTACCATAGGTTTTCCTTTAGGTGCTCGCCATAGCACTACAAATGATGCAGAGCCTTCATTAGCACATAAGTAATCATAAACCCATTTGTTATGTAAGCCTGAATACTCGATACCTTCAATAGTTACTTTGACCATTGACTTACCTGAGTCAGAAGTATACGCATCTACTTCATCAACAGTGCATTCATATATGTCAAAGTATTTGTCAGTACCAGCAACAAATCTTTTAACTGTTTTTAATAAGTTCATTTAATTTCCATTTGATAGCTTCATGCCAGATACCTAGTGCATCCATAATGCTTGTATGTTCAAATGAGTAATCAATATCTTCACCTGCTTCATAACGTCTTACAAAATCAGTTAAAATATTTTCAGGTAGATGTCCTACATGGTTAAGGTAAGCCTCTACAAAGGCTTTTTGTTGATCTTCATTCATTTTGCTAACATATATAAACCCACGTTACCGAGGGCATATCCAAAGTAAGTTATTGCCATACCAGTATTACCCCTATATAACTGTTCAAGTGATATATAGAGGTATACTACTCCAATAGTTGCTATTAACCAACCTGACATTTATCTGCCTCGACTTTGCAGATTGTATTAATAAGTGCCATAAATGCAGTGATTACTGCTGGTTTATCTTTGTTACTACAGTTATTAGAAACATTCATTGCATACTCTAATGCTTCATCTACTGTATTAAACGTAATGAATAGATCACTTTTGTGTTTGATTAGTTCCTGCATTTTCTTCCTTAAAATATTTTAATGAATCTCTAAGAATATTAATAAACGCATATTCGAGTAACATTTTATGTTCTTCGGGTGTGTATTCAAATTCAACAGTTGCGCTACCGTCTTCATGTTCTTTAATCGTATTTACTTTCATTTGTTTCCTCATGTGGATGTTCATCGATGTCATAGATAGAGTAAAAGTCATGTACTCTTTTTAAACTTTTTAAAAACTTTTTAATTGCTTTGCGATCTTTTTCAACATCAATATGGTATACTCTTTGATGT
>Ga0247723_1000114_pt1 | contig 49994 bp, 76 predicted proteins | sample MSEWelMarce5H_FC_FD_189079 | JGI IMG/M metagenome (GOLD analysis project Ga0247723, IMG submission 189079) | Subsurface sediment microbial communities from gas well in West Virginia, United States - MSEEL Well Study Marcellus 5H_FC | ecosystem: Environmental > Terrestrial > Deep subsurface >...
GGATACGGTAGGGGGGAGGGGGTCTATTACACCATTACCCCCCATGCCAATAGTGAAGGGAGGGAGTGGTTTGTTAATAACTTTAATTGACAATTAAGTGATCCGTTATTTGATCATATCATTTTTTTTCACTACCTTTGTATTGTAACCTTTATTAACGAGGGGGACCGAGTAGACTCCATCCTGCTTTATAGTTTAGAAACATACAAGCATAAAAAAATTCCCCACCTATTAGAAAGAGATTAGATTAATGAACCCCTCGTTAGAAGTTCGTATGTCTTATTTGTTTTAAACCTCATCTTAATCTTTACATGTCACTTGGATCATTGATTAACTAATTCCCAACTGTGGGGAAAATAAGATTCTTATTATAAATATACTATTCTTTTAAAAAAGATCAATGGTTTATTTGTTTATGTCAAAATAAATTTCTATCTTTGTATTGAAGGTGATGATCACATAATCGGGCTGGGGGAGAAACACCTCTTGGAGTGTAGACTCCAATCTGCACTAATATATTATTATTGATCCCCCAATATTTAATTTGGTGATGTGAAATATTATTCTTATATTTATATTATTATGATTGATATTCTATATTACTTGGGGATCATTGTCTCCATCTTTTTAGTCCCCCTTTTTATTGGAATGATCTTTTCCATTGTTATGGTTTCCAAGTTCCCCAACTCAAAGGTTTCACTATGGTTGAAAAAACATATTGTTACCGATGAAGATCTTGAACCCTAGAAAGTGAGTGATCTCTAATTAACTTATTAACCGTCATTAGATCGTCATCACTTAATGGGGAGTTGGAATGAATATACTCTATAATGTCCCCCATGTCTGTGTTGATAAGTAACCAAGCTTTTTGTTGAAATCTATTATTCACTTCCATTATTCTATATTCACAATATCCTGTCACAGACCGAGACTCTGAGTCGAGTGTCAATGTGTCATATCTATAATTGACCATTATGGAACCATTATTTTCACTTACAGTTGTTTCGAATTTGTCTATTAGTTGTATCATAAGAGGGAATTGTTAATAAATAAATATGTTAATTTTCTTGATTTTGTCAAAATGTCAGTCTTGCTCGCTTCACAACACAATCCCTTCACCCACTTTTATACCACAAACTCCCACAATTCATTACCACTTTTCCCCACCATTATTGGTCCTGTTGCTATACTGAGAGTGAAAAAATCCCCTCTCTTGACCCCTACAGGACCACTTTTTTAACTACTTATATTTTCCAGCTAAAAAAGTATAGTTAAAGAACAAGAAGCGTGGACAGTCCTTTAGGACGTTAGAATGGTATATTATATACAACTTCAACGAACCTTTAGGTGACCAACTTAACATTCGACCCCCTAATAATAGACACATTATTTAGACTTGTAAATAATCTACTTAACTGTTCATTATTTCCCTGTGTTCAGCGTCGTAGACCGACACGCCAGTGGAGTGTCACTGAACATTAATCTGTAGTGAACACCTCATCTAAGATTACTCTTTGATCTACTAAGTTGGTGGTAATAAGTGGGGGAACTTTGTTCCCCATTTCTGAAACCACCAATAAACAGATCACTAAATGTCTATCTTATTCGTGTCACTTATAAATGGGGGTCTTTCATTTAGGTGGGGGATTACATTACTGTTTAATATATGTGGTAATTAGTGGGACATATCCTATATAGGAATGTAAGAGTGTAGGATAAATTTATGAGGTGAATTCTGAAACGGAGTGTAACGTAGTGGAGGACTATGAACCGAATGAATTGATCATATACTCTTACAATAATTATTTATACTTAAGAATTCTTTGAACTATTGGGTGTGATAAAAATTTATCTATATCTTGTTTAACTCTTTTTGTATTACAGAATGAATTATTGAAGAAGTGTTTTGGTATATCGTATGATTCTTCTTCCCACACATTTAATTGGTATTCTTCAGGGATAAGTGTTAGTTGTCTTTGTTCCCACTCTTCCAATCTTTCCTGTGCTTTTTCCTTTGTTGTTAATCCATTGGAATCTAATAACATATTATCTATCTGAATGTATGCGTGAATTAAATAATCGTTTTCTACCTCATCGGTGTCCGTGTTGATCTCTTCCCCTAATAAAAGATAATAGTTTACCTTTTTGTTCGGGAATCGTTCTCTAATACGATCTATGATGTCGTATGCAAAGTAATGACAAAAACCATACTGATAATCATAATTCCCCTCGTTCCATTTGGACTCAAGGGTTTCTTTAATTACCTTTCTTATGTGTTCTTGTAGGTTCATAGTAATAAATATATGAAAATAAAAATCCCCCATCTTTACAAACGGAGGATTAAATTATTTTAAATGAAATTTAAGTGGAATTTTTAAATTAATTGATCTGAACCTTTGTTGTGATATATTCATGTTTTGACCATTTTTGAAATGTATATCTAAAGACCCATCGTTTAATATATCCACTTTATGAACTTCAGTTTTTATGGGCTCAACACCCATCAATGTTACTGGTTTATTGATTATATTTTTAATGATGGTGTTTGTGTCACCTGTGGTTTGTTCATTGATAACCCCCATCATTTCTTGTATTCTTGATATTTGTTCTTGTAGGTTCATATCTAATAAATACCTAAGAAACTTTAAATTCGCAAGTGATATAAAAATCAAATGGGAACATATTTGACATATCTTCCTCTAATTGTTTTAGTATATTTAAATCCCTTCCTTTTCTCCCGAAGAACTTATGAGCCTTTTGTGCTGTATTACAATGCACAGTAATAAAAAATATTTTTTTGTTGGCACTATATCTGAATTTTAAATCATCATAATCATGTGGAATGATCAGTTTGAAATAGTCTAATATAAGTTTATCTAATTTATTTTCCATGCTCCGTATTTATATTCTTTAAGCATTGGTTTTAAATTAATGTTTGGGTAATTAATATATTCCACCAACAATTTGACTTTAAGATTTGGTAAGTATCTTTTTATTTGATTTCTTATGTATTTAATGTTTGGTTCTGCGTTTTCAATGGCCATACTATAGAATACATGACTACCTTTTAAATCTTTTGTTATAGAAATAAGATATGATCCATCTTCCTGTAAAGAAATTTTTAATGGCAAATTAATGTCATCAAACAAAGATTCTATGTATTCGGTTAAGTCTTTCATTTAAACAAAAATATAAGTTGTATGGAACATAACTTGGTTATCAGGAAAAAAAGTTTTCATAATGTCATTTATTGTATAGTCGGTGGTAAACGACATAATATATTGGTAAGAATCTTGTGTTTCAGGATTAAAATTCTCCTTAGTTATGGTGATTTTAATTGAATACTTATCGTTATATTTTTTAACCTCAACTTTTTTGTCGGGCATATGATCATCGAGCAACGACTCTATATATTTGGATAAATCTTTCACAACGCTAAGATAAAAAAAATCCCCCAATTTTACAAGTGGAGGATCAAATTATTTGTTCTTTTATCTTTATTATATAAAATATAACTTTAGTTGTCCTAATCTCATGGTATCTATAATTGAGTAACCACCAACTGAAGATACTATAAGTTCTAATTCGTCATTTAAATCATCAAGTTCTCCTTTTCCTATGATATCACCTAGTCTAATAGGATCTTCTTCTTCCCATCCACTATTTGAAGGAAAAGGTTTATATTCATAATATTCTCTCCACTGTTTTGCTCCCCATTCTTCATCTACTTTTAATTCTCCGTAAATTGTTAGTGTGTTGGAAAATTCAGAATAACTAATACTATTTATTTCTATTTCTTTAAACCAAGAAAACCTCTTTGGTATAATTTTGTTGATCGCACTTTCTATATTGGAGTAATCTTCGTCTTTTGGAGTCCAGTATTCTTTTAATGATTTATTTTTCTTTTTAACACAATTAGGATATCTCTTACCAAACATTGTCTTCATACCTTTTTGAGTATATCCTTTCCAACATTTCTCTGTAAGTTCCTCTTCACTAAGTGAAGTTTTATTTTTACAGCGTTTATTCCAAAGATCAATGGTATCTTTTTCATACTTATCTATTAGGTATTTTTGAATATATTCGCTGGCAAAATCCCAATCATCGTCACTTACCGTTTCACTAAACCAAGCATGATACAAGTCCGATAAAGTTCTTTCATAAAGAACACTTAATAAAATGTTAGGATTTCTGTAATTACAAAAAAGTCTTTTGTATCTACTTCTCATGTTTTCAAACATCTTATCAATTAGATGGTGTCTTCTTATAACTTGAGGAGGAACTTGAGTTTCTTCTTTTATTATCCTTCTTATATGCTCTTTAAGGTTCATATAGAATAAATACTTACATAGTGGAATATTGATAACCTGAATGATCAATAATTTGATAGGATATCATACAGTTATGCCAATCTAAATTAAGATAGTCTCTTAAACCATTCATAAGATCTTGTCTGTCGATACCTTTATTGATTGCTGCGTAAAGTCCATCGGTCGGTTTTAATGCAACTTCTATATGAACATTATATCTTTTTGGTGTGTTGGTCACATTGACCTTGATGTCATCTCTATGTGAAAGATGATTATATACATATTGTTCTATTACTTTTGATAAATCCTTTTTCATATCAAAAGCAAATATAAGAAAAAATTATATAATATTCAACTTTTTTAAAGTTTGAGGTCCAACAATCCCATCAGGATTCATTTCATTCTTTTTTTGAAATTCTTTCACTTTTTGTTCTGTCTTTAAACCAAACTTCCCATCACAGTTTTTATCTTCGAATCCCAAACTTTTTTGAATTTTTTTAACCATGTCACCTTCAGATCCTACCTTGAATATTTGAATCTCTGTTTTTGGTTTTTTGATTGATGAATTTTTATAACAAATAAAATATTCGGTAATACTTCCCGACTTGTAAGTATATACTTTATCACATCCTAAATATTCTGAACATTTTTCAATCATTTCTTTTTTTCCTGACGTTGCAGGATGTCCCATACCACCTCTTCTATTTATTTTTAAAATAGAATTAACCTCATCTGTCTTTTCAAAATAAACTTTAATTCTAAAATATTTTGATTTTTTTTCAAATTCAATTTGATCCATCTTTGGTTTTAAATAAACACCCGAATTATAAAGATCTGTTAAATGTTTGTTGGTTTCATAAGTGAACACATTTGACATTTGATGAATGGTATCATTTGGATTATAGACCGCACTTTCTAAACTAAAACCTGTTTCAGGTCCTTGATATATAACTTCAGAATATTCTTCAGATTTATTTACGGTTATTTTTGGTGTTTTTATTCCATCACCATTTTTAAATAAACCTTTGGACCATAACTTTGTTTCTTTCATATCAATATTTTTTAATTATTAGTCTAATCCCAATAACCGTTTTGAATTGTTTCCATCATCCAAGAAAGAATTGATAATAACTCTTCATTAGTTAGGTTGTTAATAGTTGTTAGGTATTGGTCGGTTTGTTCTGTATGTCCATACTCGTCTTGATCAAATTCCAATATCTCAACTCCAATTTGGTCACTGTCTTGAACCATTATATCATTAACATATTTGGTATTACTAAGTGGTATTTCCACACCAATAAGATAACCACTATTTTTACCAGGAATACTATTATGCTCTAAAACAAATTCTCTAATGTATCGTTTTAATATTTCTTTTGGGTTGTCTATTTGTTTTATTAACGATCTAACTTGATTGAAGTCTAATCCTGACATTTCAATAAAGTTGTATAGTCCGTCTTTCTCTATTAGTTTTACTAAGGATTTTTCTTTAATGGAAGATTCATTTAAACTTTTACTATTACACTTTTGTGAAGCATAAGAACCAACATAAAAATTATCTATTGGAAGATAATCTTTGATTGTTTCTTTAATATCGCGTCTTAATTTACTAACATAATGATTCATACCAAAAACAGCAATAAACTTATCATTTAATTCTTCTGTTCCCATATTTAACTCAATAAGATATATGTCATCTTCTTCATCATACAAAACTATAATATCACAAACACAATCTTCATCTTTGATTGGTTCTACAAGATCTTTGATTATATTCAAATACTTTGGTTTTTTTTCTTTTGACTCGTTTATATCTCTATCGAAATGTATGTGATATTTGAAGTCCATAGGAAATACCTCCAGGTCTTCCATGACTTGTTTCCCAACTCTTTTGATAACAGAGTTTATTCCACCGCCCAATTTAATCGAGTCTTGAACATTAAAGAATATATTAACAATAACATCATCGTGTGTGTCATCATAATACACAGTAAATTTTTTAACACTTGGATATTCGTTGGAGTTTAAATAATCTTCTACATTTTGAATCAATTTATTAAACTTTCTTTCTTGTTTAGATTCGTCAGATTCGTTTATAATATTTCCTTCATCATCATAGTCAATTTTTTGAACCTCAATAAAAATGTCTGGATTCTTATATTTCCAATCCCAACCTAAAGCCCACCGCGGAGCTAAAACAATACCATCTCCTGTCATTTCTTTAATATCATCTATTATTCTATGTGTAAACCAATTATCATAGTTTGCTGCGGTATCTTCCACATCATGAAAGACTTTGATAAGTGGTTTTCCTTGATAATTTGTATCAACTTCAATAAATTCAACCTCATCAAAAAGACTATAAATCATTTCTTTTACTAAGTTCAGTTTTTTGTTTTCTGATTTACTTTCTGATTCCATCAGTCCTGAGTCTTTACCTGAACCTTCATAAATCAATTTGATTGCGTCTCTTGGTATATTTTCAAATGTTACAATATGTTTTGACCTTGAATCAAAATGTCTATCTTTAAACCATTTAACATTTGGTATTTTTGTTGTGTCAATTTCCCACACATCATCGTCATATGTTGAATCAAACCAAGCTCTTTTGTTTGATGAGTTAGTTGCAAATATAGCAGGAATACATTTCTCACCATACCCTACATATATTTTATAACATTCACCAGCACGAACTCTCAATCCCTGCTCTTCAATTTTATTTCTAAACATAGGATTTGATTGGTGATAAATTTTTTCTTTTGGTATTACTTCTTTTCCTGCTGGACTATATTCTTTATCTTTTGATTCACTTTCTTTTAAATAAATATTTTCTTCATCATCACACTTTGGTGTTTGTTCTCCACGAACACCGATTACTACTCCTGTATAGTTTGCAATTTCTTTTGAAATGTCCTCTAAAACATTTAAATACATTTGTCTTATACCTTGTGTCATGGGCCAAAGTTTTGTTCCGTAACCACCAATAAATAAAACTGTAACTTCAGGTATATTAAAAACCTCGTTTAATGTGATTTCATAAGAACAAATAAGATGATTATATTCAGGAAGTATTAGGTCTTCCATAATCATTTTTACTATTTTGAAAAGTTTTTGTGTGTCCTTTTCATTTCTGTTTGAACTCTCGTTTAAACTTTCAGATTCACCATAAAGTTTGTCGTGAATGTTTTTAACATCAAAGTCTTCTTTACTAAAATCATAACCATAATCTATTGAATCAATATCTTGACCATTTATTTCTTTAATGGTAAAATAATTCACATTGAATGATCTACTATCTTCAAACTTACTTTCAAAACCACTATGTTGAGCCTCATCCGCTAGATACTTAATCATCTCTTTGAAGACTTCGTTCTCTTCGGGTGTTAGTTTGTTTTCATCATAAATAACATTAATTACAGGCCAGTGATTAGTGTTATGAATATTACTACGTCTACCAATTATTTCATATTCTAAAGGAAATTGGAGATATCCTATATAATAAAAAATAATTGTTCCTGTTAGTTTCTCAAATAAAGAACTAAATTCGGGATCCCCTTTGAATATTCTTTTAAGGTTTTCTACACCACCAACCATGTCAGCAGCATCAAAAATATTACTATTTTTGATAACTTGTTTCAACTCTTGTTGGAGTCTATTTTCTTTTAAGATATGTCTGATTAGTTCTCTCATTAATATAATCCTCTTAATCTATCATATTCAACGTTACGAAGTTTTTCTAAATATGTTTTTTCAATCCATCCTGGGTTTTCTTCTTCTTGTTTCAATATACCATCTCTTCTAAAAAGTGTGGTTTTAAGAATAAGTTCTATCATATCCTCCTCAGTCACGCCTTCAGGTTTTGTCATGGGTGGAACACAAGTTTGAGCATCTCTATCATCTATATTAAATTGAGAAATATAGATGTCATTTCTACCCATCTTACTTTGAATTTCACCTAAATAAGTGTCGTCAAACCATTCTTCAATAAGATATTTCAGGTAACTGGCTCTTACAGGAATATCAGACATCAAATCTTTAAATATATCATTTGGAATATAAATTGAACCTGAATAAAAATCTCTTTCTTCAGTCTTTCTTCTATCGTCATAAACATCACTATTATCTTCAAAAAATAATATAAATTTCATTATTTCTTTTCCATGATTACACCATTCAAAATCATGTCTTGTTTCCCACGATTTGTCGTAATACATTTTTGCACCATCAAAATAGTCGTTTAACCATCTATAAACAAGTTGTTCTATTTTTGGTGTAGGTTTTTCGTATTTTCTTTTAACCTCATTTTCCAATATTAATTTAATTAAATTTCTCATTTGAATGTGAATTTATCTGGGTCTAATGTTTTTATATCATCAAATAAGTCTTTGGCCGTTAAATGCTCAGGAAGCATTTCATAAAAGTCATTAAATTCTTGTTTTAATTTTTTCCAATCTTCATACATTTCATCACTTGTCATTTCATCTTTAATTTTTAATATTGAAACAGGATAAGGATAATCATTGTTAGATAATTCATCTTTGTTTTTTTCGTAATAGGATTTTAACTCACTATTATAAAATTCTTTTAGTTTTTCTATATCACAAATAATATTAATTTCAATTGTAAACTTACCATCACTAATTAATTTCCATCCAATAATATATGGATAAGATTCTTTTATTAATTTTATTACAAGACCAATTCCTTTTTCAAGAGTTTTTGAATCATCCGTTTCTTCTTTTAATATATGTCTAATCAAATCTTTCATTACATTACTTGATCTAAAAACCTTTTAATTGTTCTAACTATTTTTTGTCTGTAAGGATCATTCTCATTTGAGAAATTATCAACAGGTTCAATAACATTATTTTCTTGTAACATATTCAAAATTTTTTGTATTTGTCTTTTTTTACTATCCCACATTGACAAACGATAAAACTCATCTCCAATTTTAAAATTTAGTTCTTTGAAGTTGATGTCGTCACCAATATTAATCTCTTTTATTTCATATCTTCGAAGTAAGAAGTTCATGACCTTTTGATCAATCTCTTCGGTTTCTTCTTTTAATATATGTCTAATCAACTCTTTCATTATGCGTCGTATTCATCTTGTCTTACTATAAAATCTAAAATTAACATAAATGATTCCTCACCACCAGCTTGCCATTTCATACCAATTGGGATACAGCTCAAAAACCAATCGTTATCAGGACCTCTTTTAATCAAACCGCCGTTTTCTGTGAATGTATATGGTTTTTGAATTTTATAAACTTCATCTTCTAAACGGTCGATGTGTCTAGCAAGTGAACCAAAATCATGATCTTCATAATATGATTTAACCGTAAGTTTTGCTTGAATTTCAGGCCATTTTGGATGAAATTCAATTTCACTTATTTCAACAGAATCAATCTCAGAAGAAACTTGACTTTCAAAAATATATTGGAGTTTTTGCATTGAGTTTCTAAATCTTTGTTCAAGATTGTTATCCTCATCTTCTTTTAATATTTTTCGAATAATGTTTTTCATTTTTTATAAATATCTAAAAAAACTTTTGTATCTTTGATGTATGGATAAAATACACAAATTACTATATAAGTTTTGGAACTTGGATTCTGAAGAAAAGATAAAAAAACCTTTTCAATTTAGAAATGATTCAAGGTTAATTTCTGAATTAGAAAATTATATTAACACGCCATTAAACTTTGGTTTAATAGATCATGAAGATTTAATTGTCAATGAGTCCATTACTGATTCTAACCATTTTGATCAAATTTTTGAGGTCGAAGATGTTATTACAAAACCAAAAAGTAAAAAAGATGAAATTATTCAGTCTTTAAACTATTTGAAATCCAAAGACGTTAAGACTAAACAAGATCGTGATTCGATTTATACTTTAGAAATGATTTTAAAAAATATGCGTTAATGTTTTTAAGCATTTCTGATTGCACTTGCAACTTTGTCTTTGTTTAACAATCTTGTTTTGTTTCTATCTTGAATTGCCAACTCAATTAATTCTTTATCTGATAGACCTCTTGAAACACCGTCTTGTAAACTTTTTGCAAACTTTTTAAAGAATCCAGGTCCATTCCATGTGGCATAAGACATATGTAGTGTTAATCCTGGTATAGATTCAATCTTTTGTTTAGTTTTAGAATCACTAACAAAATTAGAAATATTTCTATCAAAATTTCTTTTCATTATTTTTACTGCCAGATCTTTGAGTTTACCTTCTTTATCACCACCTCTATATAACCATTTCCATTCACTACAGAAATTACTCATATTACTCCAACTTTTATTTGCTCCTGATCCTGAAGATTTCGCGCCAGCATCATACTTTTCGTCATCAATAATTTTAAAGAATTCTTGACCTTCAGGTGAAGATTCAATATTTCCATTATAACGATCTAATCCAAACATAGTTTCTGTAGATCTTCCCATTCCTGAACTTGGATGTTTACAAAATGGATTCCAATATCCACCTTCAAATTTGTCAATAACAGTTTTGGTAATTCTTTCAAAGTTAGATGATCCACCACCACCTGAAATAACTTCTTCATCTTTAACAACCGAATCTTTACAGATTTTTTCAACATCATCAATTTCGAATGTAGTTTTTCCGATTTTATCTTCTAACGCCGCTTCTGTTTTTGGTCCGAAATAACCATCTTGAACTGCTCCAATACAACCTTGAACTTGGTAAATAATGCCATCCATATTTGGATTTTTATATGATGTTCCAGGATCTTTACACCACTTTTTAAATGATGTTTTACAATCACTATATTTACCACTTGAAGATGTTGAAAGTTCCATTCCTCCACCACCAATTGCTAATTCTGAATCAGAATCAATAGTCGTTGGGTCTTCTGTTCTTTCGTAATCTGCTGTTTCTGAATGAGGTGGATATTTTTCAGGGATTGTATATTTAACAAAGAATTGTCTAATGTAGACCCCAGATGGATTTTTAAAATCTAAAACTAATTTTATATTTTCAGCACCACTCCTTTTTAATTGTCTTTCTAATCTTGGTAATTGATTTTCAGCTCTTCTATCTGCTGTGTTACCTGCAGATCCTCTTGTTGAGATTCCCATGTAAGCATTACCATCTTTACTTTCATCTATTGTTGCTTCCCAATTTACAGTATAACTTGTAGAATCAATTTTGATTTTTAAACCTATAATATCAGGGTTAATACCAGCATCATAAACTTCTTTTAATTTTTCATTGATTTTGGTTGACATTCTACCTCCAAATCCATCTGATTTTCTTCTTTCAAATGAATGTAATGCATCGGCATCACCTTTTGGTGCGGTATAACTACCTGTAACTTTAATTGGTAATGAGATTTTTTGTTCTTTCAACAATCCCATCATCAATCTAATTTTTTTTATTTCTTCACTTATCAACATAATTATCTGTTTTCAGGTCTGAACCTTAATGGATTAGCTTTAATTGCCGACTTTGGAAAATAAGTCCCTTGTCCTTGTCTTCTTGCGTTTTTCAATGATCTACCATATTCGTTCATTTCAACTTCAAAATCAGGTTCATATCTTTCGTCATTTGATTGTTTGATCTTATCTCTTAATGTTGTAAAAAACTCTCTACCTAATCTTTTCATGAATTTAACGTATTCAGCATCTTCATCATCTTTTTTCTTATAGTATTTACTAACGGGTGGTCTTTTTGATCTATCTAAATAACTTAAACCTGAAATGTTAGTAATACATTTGTGTCCACCACTATTAGCATCAATAAGATCCCAAGCTGAAATTGTTATTTTATCTAAAACCTCACGTTGTTTGTCTGTTAATGAACTAAATGGTTTTGACATAATAGACTCCAACATTTTCATGTAAGATTCCGATCCTTCTGATTTGTTAAATGAATTTGGATAAAGAGCCATAAAGTCTTTGAAAGTAAATCCAACAGATCCTGCACCAAAATCTTTACTATTCTCAGATATCCATTTGATAGTTGATAAGGCAATTTTTTTCTCTTTTAATTCAGATTCAAATTTCTTTAAAACCTCATCTTTAACTTCACCCAAATTAACACCTTTCAATGCTCTATCTTTTTTAAATGGATTACAAGATGCTTGGATCATTCCCATTGGCCAAACAAGAAGTAAAAAGTCAGCATCAGGATTGTTTTTAAATGGCGTATAACGATCATAAGATCCTATATCAAAAGTTTTCCCGCCAGTGTATTGTGTAATAATCCCATCAATTACTTTTACCTGTGGAGAAATTTTTTGTCTTTCAATGTAAGCTTCTTTATTTTTTTCTAATTGTTGTATATCTAAATAACCATTGTTTTTCATCCAATCTTTAATATTCAAAAGAATATTCAAAATTGAAGGTTTTGAGTTTAACACTAATTGTCTTAAAAACCCTTTTTTGTTTTTGAATGCCAATAACAATTTATTAGCAACAAGTCCCATCATTCTTTTATTACCTTTAACATCTCTTTCTCGATCTATTTTAAACAAATAATTCATTACATCACTTGGTGTAATATCATACTTTGCAAAGTCCGCAGAGTCAACCATGTTAATCAATTCAATATCTTCTTGAGTGAAAATATCTTTTGGTGATAATACTTGAGAAATTGTTTCAACGTTGGATCTTGATGGTCTAAAACTTGTTGCGGTTCCACTTTCAACACCTGCTTGTGTGTCATGGTGGTCTGTGTGAATAATATACATAGGTTTACCGTGAGCAAAGTCTACCAATACTGGCATAATTTCACCTTCACCTTCAGGTTTTTTAACCGCAAATTCTTTATCTCCATATTGAATTGTTTCAGCATCAACAACTTTGATTCCGTTTTTTTCTAAATATTCTTTCATAGCCAAGGCGGTTGTTACACCATCTAAGTCCATATGGAAATATATTTTAGCCATTTGGTATCTTTTTGCCAAATCATTGATATTTCTAATACCACTCTCATTTAATAATTTTGTGGTTTCTTCCTTAATAATTCTTCTAATTAAACTTTCCATGTTAATAAATACCCTGTTTGTATAAAAACTTACAACATTTCATTTCAAGATGTAGCATATTTTAATATGGTTTAATGTTTTTTTATTTTAATACTGTAACATGACCAGCGACTTTTTGTTTTCCATCATTATTCAAATTATGAATAAATAATTCCCAAGTATAAGTTCCATCAGGAACCATAACTCCGTTATAAGTTCCATCCCATCTTGCATTCATATCGTGTGTTTGCCAAATAACAACCCCCCACCTATTATAGATTGTTAATTCGTATTGATCGACCGATATACCACTTGTTAATACTGGACCCCAAGTTTGATTATATTCATTACCATCAGGAGTAAATGTATTTGGAATCCAATAAATCAAAGGATCACACTGTGTCACTGTAACATACAATACAACAGGAGTTCCTGGACATCCCAAATCATTATACCCAATTGCAACTATTTCATAATCACCAGGTTCAGTATAACTCACATCCATCGATAATCCTTCACTATAAGGATTACCATTTAAAAACCATTCAACTGTTCCACTTATATCAATAGTAGTTGAGTATGTGACGGTATTATCATCACCACATATCTCAAGTTCTTGTTGTGAATACAATAAGAAACTACATAAAGAAAATAAAAGAAACAAATATTTCATTAGTTATGTGAAATTGGAGATAATACAGGTTGAGGGTTTACTGTAACATTTATTGATCCACTAAATGAACAACCTGATTGTGTGTATAGATATGAAACAGTTGATGTTCCTGCTCCTGCGGTTCCAGGACAAAACTGACCATTCACAACACCAGGACCTGCCCAAACACCACCTGCTGGAGTTCCAACTAAAGCAACACAAGGATCTGTTGAACAAAATGGTCCTATTTGAGTTATTTGAGGAACAACATTATAGATCAATACATTCAAGTTGATAGGTGCTGATGAACAACCTTGTGGACTTGTATAAGTAACACTAACAGCATTTGTAATAAGACCTGCAGGACAGTTACTCCAATTGACCATTATGGAGTTTGTTCCTTGACCTGATTGAATTGTCGCACAAGCAGGAACAGTCCAGTTATAGTTTCCGTTACCTACTGAGGCAACTGTGTATTGGGATAATGTCCCTGTTTGATAACAAACCGTATCTGGGTTTGTTGTTGTTAATTGACCAAATACGATTGAGGTCAAAAACAAAAAGAAAGTTAAAAATAAATTTTTCATTTTTTTGGTTTTTAATTATGGTTTATTGGTCCCAATATTATGGGTGGGGGGTTTGTTAATGTTACTGTCGCAGTTGTTGTGCAACCGCCTGAACCTGTGACTGTAACCGTATAAGTTCCTGCGGGTAAGTTTGTTGCTGTTTGTGTTGTTTGAACGGGATTTGTGTTCCATGAATATGTAAATGGTGCTGTTCCTGTTGGTGTTACTGTTGCCGATCCATTTGTTCCATTATTACAAGTTGGGTTTGTAAATGTTGCGGTTGCCGAAACGGTGCAACAACCAATATACATCCAAGTTCTACTTATGTATGAATTTTCATACCAAACATTTGCCATTGGTTGTCCCCCTGTTGGGCAACTTTGCATTCCACTTCGTCTTAATGTAACAGGAAACCCCATGATAGTTGTTACAAAATTTGCAGGTCCATAACTATTGATACAGTTTCCTCTAACACCATAGACACCAATTATTTGTCCTGTTGTTATTGGAATGTTGCATGGTATAATTCCACCTGCAGCATTTGTAACTGAAAATAATGTTACAAAATTGTTTGTTGTTGCGGCAAATGCTGGAGGTGGTCCTGCAGTAAATCTAATCACTCTAATTGTTTGAAGTCCATTACTTGCATCCGTTGGGACTTGAAGTCCGCATATTGTAAAATTTGTTGGTGCTGTAAAATAATATCCTCGAATTGACCCTGAAAAAGTTGTAACTTGTGCTCCAACACTTATTTGTGTTTGGGAATACGAAAAAAAGGACAAAAGAAAAGAAACAACAAGAAATATCCTTTTTATAAACATTTTTATTTTTGCCCATAAATACGACCAAAAACAAAAATAGTAGTCTGTAATTGAATAAACTTTTGTTTAATTTTATTATTTCGTAGAAAATCGTTATATTTGTATTGTGATTACAGAGAAACTTTCAAATATCCCCCAATCAAGCGGTTGTTACCTTTTCAAAAACAAGAAGGGTCAGATCATCTATGTTGGTAAATCAAAGTTTCTTCCAAAACGAGTGAAATCTTACTTTCAAAAAAACCACAAGGATCAGAAGACTTTGTCTTTGGTAAATGAGATCACTGATGTTGAGTTCATGACTACTAATGATGAGAGTCAGGCTTTGTTATTGGAAGATGAACTTATCAAATCACACAAACCAAAATACAACATCAAAGCAAAAGATGACAGGTCTCGTCGTTGGTTTATTACTTTGAGTAGTGATGAGTTTCCAAGACTTTTGGTGTGTAATCCTTCTAATTTTTCAGGTGAAGTTCTTTTGGAATCTACAAGTTCCAATTCTTGTTATGAAATCTACGAGATGGTTCATGACATTTTCAATCTTAGATCTTGTTCTTACAACTTGACTGAAGAGAATATCCAAAATGAAAAGTTCAAGACTTGTTTGGAGTTTCATCTTGGTCGTTGTAATGCTCCTTGCGTTTCATCCATTCAAAAGTTTTCTTACTTGAAGATTGTAAGTGAGATGAGAGATGTATTTTCTTTTCAGTTTGACAAAGTTCGAAATCGTTTGAAAAAATATATGAAGTATCACTCTGATCAGATGGAGTTTGAGATTGCTCAAAACTTCAAGAACAGAATGGATGTTGTTGATCTATTGGAGAAAAAACTTGAGTCATTTCGTGTTCGAAAGTATAGTGATGTTGCAAGATCATTCAAAGAACAATTTGGTTTATTGAATGTTCCAACCCTTATCGAAGCTTTCGACAACTCTCATACTGCTGGTGATTGTCAGGTGTCAGCTCTTGTTCGTTACAAGAATGGTAAAACTGATAAGTCAAACTATCGTAAGTTCAACATCAAAACTGTGGAGGGACCTGATGACTACGCATCTTTTGATGAGGTGTTAAATCGTAGGTTTAAACGACTTTTGAATGAAAAACAAGAGTTACCTTCACTTGTGGTTATTGATGGTGGTAAAGGTCAGTTGGGTGTTGCTAAGAGAGTATTTGAGGATCTTGGTTTATTGAATCGAATTGATTTGATCTCCATTTCAAAAGACGACAAACACCGATCATCTACAATCCACAAGATTGATGGATCAAGTTTTGATATTCCAAGAAGTGACTTTGGTTTCTTGTTAGCTGAAATTCAAAATGAAGTTCACCGATTTGTTATTACTTTTCACCGTAAGAAACGAAGTAAGTCTGTTATTAAATAAATTTGGTGTTGTAGTAAGTTGCGATCCAATCAGCCCTTAATAAAGGTTCTTGATTCAATATTGAGTCAATATTTTCATAATATTTTTCAGTTTCGTAATAAGTTTCTTTATTATACAAATAATTGTCTATGTATTCTTCAATTGCATCTTCGACATCAGTTTTTTCACCATTTAAAGTCGCCGATATTAGTTTTACTTTGTTGTCGATATAATAAGTTTCTGCATCTTCCCAACCTAGTCTCATACCAACAGATTCTATATTGATTACATATCTTTTATACCCAACAAATGGAGTTCCTGTTGTGAATTTAATTTCTCTTACAGAGTCGAAAACTTTTTGTATTTTGTTTTTTGTTTCGTTGTTGAGATAAAATTTAGGAGTATTATTCCATATAACTTCAGCGGTAAATTCATAAGTTACATATTCTCCAAACTCTTGAACTATATCCATAAGTTCCTCTTCTACAATCGAATAGAAATAAGAAACTTTATTTGGATTTTCTATTTTAAATTCGATTGGGTAATAAGGTTTGTTATGGTTTTTTGATATTATTTGTTCTCCAACTCTAACAGGAATACATTTTAATCCGTGAAGATCAATTTCATCTCCCACAAATCTTTTGAATAATTTTAATATTTTTTCTTGATTCATTACACAAACATTTTATACTCAGTTTCTCTACGAGTTTTTAATCCAGGATAAATACCAAAAAGATTTTTACTTGTTGTTAAAATTTCTTCTCTCGCACCTTCAATATCACCTTGTTTTAAAGTTTGTATGAAGTCTGATCTTCTTATTTTTGGTCCTATATTATATGCCATGGAAACCATTGCATCATACATACCTTGAGTTATTTGTGGTTTTATTCCCTTCTCTTCCCACTCATCAAGTATTCTATTGATTATGCTTTCAGCCTCTCTTATATCATCCTTTAAAAGTATTTCAGCCTGATCTTTTGTTATTTTTGTTCTATTTGGAATTATGTTTTGATAATCAGGTAAAAATGGAAAACCTTCTTTTTCATTAGGAAATATTGCATGCCCATAACCAACGGTATATGCACCATCACCAAGATTATATACCGTTAATACAGGTTCTCCTTTATCTCTTATTGAACCTTCCTCCCATTTTAAATGACTTAATAGATCTTCAGATGATTTTCGAATTCTTAGATCTTTTGTGATGTTCTTAACAACTTCTTTTTCTGTTTTAACAGCCTTTTCGATTGGTTCATCAACTTGTTTTTCTATTTGCGAAAAAGTTAAAAGACCCAAAAAGGATATTAAAACATATCTTAATATTTTCTTTTTTATATCACTTGGTAAAGATTTTATTTTGTCTTTCAAAATTGAAAGGTATTCCAAAGCCTGTTCTTTTGTTTTAACCCATTCTTTAGATCTATCAATATCTTTTTTTACATTAGTAAAATCCCACTCCATATCAGGTTGGGTCTTTCCGTCTTCATTGATTAAAGATAATTTGAAAACAAGGTCATCAAGAACTTGTTCATACATTAGTTTAGATTGTATCCACTTATATTGATCTTCGGTTATTGAAACTTTCATATTAATAAATATAAAAGAATTCTAAACATACTGAACCTTTGAAACACAGACTTCATTAATTCCAAAATAAACAAGTTCATCTAACAATAATTGTTCATTTTTCCAAAATCTAATTCTGTCATTAAGTGATCTTTTATTGCGAGTAATATACCAAGAAGGAAGGTTAGCTTTTTTCAAATCCGCTTTAAGATCAACTTCATAACAATATTTTTGATTAGTATGGGTGGACCATCTGTTTAGATATTTTCTAATATTCACAACTTCACATTCAACTTCATAATTCCAAATTTTACAAGTAAGCCGGATTGTTTTTTTCTTTAAAAGTTTTTTAACTCTTTTAATATGATCGTCTTTAATTATATATCCTTCTTTAAGTCTGTGTTCCATAAAACAAAGATAAGAAAAAAATCTTAACGACGAGAATTTTTTTTAATATTTTCGAGTTTTGCCTTTTTTAATGCGATTGATAATTGGGACGACATTGGGTGATTTGTTTTTTTATTAATAGCACCATAATCAATTGTTTTTTGTTTTGGTGTAATTTTAGTTGATGACGGAACACTACTAAAAATTGACGCTATTAAATCGTGTTTTTGTTTTTTTAATTCAAATTCTGAAAGTTCATTGTCTTCTGTGATCTCGTATGCCGATTTTGATAAACCATGATTTTGAATATCAACAATTTTATAATTTGATTTTAATAACTCTTCATTTGAAAAGTTTTCGATTGTTTTTTTTCTACTTTTAAGAAAATATTGACCTCTCATTTTAGATGCCAATCCAGTTTCAGGATGAACCGTTAATGAGTTTTCATGTATTCTTCTATGAAACAAAATTTGATTTGTGTGTAAAATTTTCAAATTTGTTTTGTATAATCTTCCCATAAAGTCAGAATCTGCAGCAACTCTCCAACCTTCAAAACCATTCATTCCCATAAACAAATCTTTGGTAATTCCAAAAACTCCTTCCCCGAATGCCTCTTTTTTAAAAACCCTGTTGTTTTTCTCATCAACAAAATCAATATATTTAGGTTTTACCACAACATATTCATTTAATTTTGAAGTTATTTCTGAAATCATTTTAGACATCATTATATCATCTGAATCAAAAAAAAGAAGTTTGTTATAAGTTGATAATTCGGCCAAAGTATTTTTAATCAAATAAGGACCATTGTTTTCAATAAAAAAATAAAATTTAAAGTTTGATGGAAATTCGTTTTCGTAAACATAATTTAATGTTTCACTACAATTATCAATTCCAACTAAAACTTCAAATTCACCGTTATAATCATTTCTAATTATGGAGTTAAACAACTCAGGCAAAAAATTAACATTTTTATATGTTGGTATGATTACACTTAGACTCAACTTTAAATTTTTAGTAATTTATATACTTAAAAAAATATAACACTATTACTACGAGTAAATACCTGAACTTATGATCCAGGTATTGCTTTAATCGGACAACAGTTAGCCGGTGAAGGTGTTACTGTCGGTAGTGGTGTAAGAGTTGCCGTTAGTGTAGGTGTTGGCGTTGGGTTGATACTAATTGTAACGTTTGGTATAACAACTCCAGCATAGTTTGTAATTGTTATATTATTCACATAAGTTAAATTAGATACTTGTGCCGCGTTTCCTGGAAGTGTAGTTGTCACAGATCCTTGTAATGTAGATGCAGGAATCGTAACGCTTTCAGGAACTGTGAAAATAATACCATTTGTTAAAACAACATTTAATGTAAAGTAAACTATAGTTGGAACTGGAATTCCTAAATTGTAAGAAATAGTTGTTGTTACTGATATTGATCCATCAACCACATCCACATTAAAAGTGGCATTTAACGAAGCTGGTGCCGGAGATTTTGATGGTGTAACAGTTGCTGTTGGTGTAGGAGTTTGAGTTTGAGTTTGTGTAACAGTTGGTGTAAGTGTTTGAGTTGCGGTTGGTGTAATTGTATTAGTTGGTGTAACAGTTGGAGTTAAAGTGGCTGTCGGTGTTACAGTATTTGTCACTGTAGGTGTGTTTGTTGGGGTTTCTGTTGGTGTTGGTGTAGTAGTCACAGTTGGTGTGACAGTTTGAGTTACAGTAGGTGTTGTCGTTGGTGTTTCTGTTGGAGTTGGTGTTGTCGTTGGTGTGGTTGTAACCGTAGGAGTTACCGTATTTGTTGGTGTGGTTGTAACCGTAGGAGTTACCGTATTTGTTGGTGTTGTAGTTGGTGTTGGTGTTTCTGTTGGTGTTGGTGTTACAGAAGCTCCTGGAGTTGACGAAATACTTGGTGTTGGGGTGTTTGTAGGTGTTTCCGTAATTGTAGGTGTTACAGTTGGTGTTACTGTAGGAGTATTAGTTGGTGTATCCGTAACTGTTGGTGTCACTGTCGATGTCATTGTAGGCGTTGTAGTTGGTACTGGAGTTTCTGTTGGTGTTTCTGTTGGGGTAGGAGTTATAGTTACCGTTGGTGTAACCGTAGTTGTTGGTGTTGGGGTTTCAGTTGGAGTTTCAGTTGGCGTTGGCGTTGTAGTCACAGTTGGTGTGACAGTTTGAGTTACAGTTGGTGTTGGTGTTTGTGTTTGTGTTTCTGTTGGTGTTGTTGTAACTGTTGGTGTATTGGTAGGTGTTACAGTTGGAGTTAATGTGTTAGTAGGTGTTAGAGTTGGCGTCGCTGTATTTGTAATAGTAGGTGTAGGTGTAGGTGGCGGTCCAACAACAGTCATTTGGATATTATTACCAGGTCCATACCAATTATAAGTCCCTACAATTAATCCCATAGCGGAAATTGTTGTCCCCGTAAATACCATACTTGTATTGACATTTCCATTTACAGCATTTTCGTCAAAATAAACTCCTTCATTGTCAACTCTAAAAGGGGTAAATTGAGATCCAATATTAGCAACTCTTGAAATACTACCAAAACTCTGTGGAGAACTAGTAATTGGGACTTTACAAAACGAAATACTACTATTTCCAAATTGAATTGACTTGTTTGCATCAAAAATTGAATTCCCAGGACCAAATCCAACACCACATGTAGTTGTATTTGATGTGTCTACGGTTCCAACAACTTGAGCATAAACATCATTCCCTTGTTGTAATATTTGAATACTTACATTAGCTGTTGACACTGGAACAACATTTATTGTTAAAGTTTCAATAACACCTGTAGCTCCAGTCCAACTTCTTGTTATTGTTTGAGGTGCCATTCCTAAACTTGAATAGGATTGGTTTGGTATTAAAAATCCCCAATTAAATTGGGTACCAGAAACATATCCATATGTGATAAAAAATGGTCCAGTATAACCATACTGACCGACCATAAAATGTTGATTAAGACCAAATTTATTGATCGCAGTTGTAAACACTAAAGGAGAAGTCCCATAGTTAGGTGGAGTTATAAATAAATTAGGGTAAGTTGTGTAATTAGTGTTTGGGGTGTTAAGTCCTATAAAAGATTTAAAATTAAAAGCCGGATTAGGAATTGCTTGTGGTCTAAATATGTCTCCTTGACCACTGTTACCGACACCCCCTTGTGTTTTTCCGATAAATGAATCTAAATTCAAAGAACCTGAACCTACGAATTGTATTCCATTAGGTTGTTGCGATATAGTAATTGAAATTGGCATAATCTTTTTTATATATAAATACAATGACCCGACAAATTGTTTTATCGGGTCATCATTTTTTTTATTTTTTAAATTAAATTATACAACAGTTAGCCGGTGAAGGTGTTACTGTTGGGAATGGTGTAAGAGTTGCCGTTGGTGTAGGAGTCGGTGTAGGATTTACCGTAATATTAATATTTGGAATAACAGTTCCTGAGTAATTAGTGATTACAACATTACTAATATTTGTAAGTCCTTGCGATATTTGTGCCGCATTTCCTGGTAAATTAAATGATCCAAATCCTTGTGGTGTATTTGCCGGCATGTTGATTGTAAACGGAACAGTATATGTCGATCCATTAGTATAAACCAAGTTAAGGTTAAAGTTTACAACAGTTGCAAATGGAATTGTATTGTTATAATTAATTGTAATTAAAATATTAATTGATCCTTCAACAATCAACGCATTAAACGATACAGTAACATTTGATGGTGCTGGTGACACTGTTGGTGTTGGCGTCAACGTAGGTGTAATTGAAATCGTTGGTGTAACACTTGCTGTTGGTGTTATTGTATTAGTAGGTGTTAACGATGGTGTTACAGTTACATTAGGTGTTACTGTTGGTGTTGACGTTATTGTTGGTGTAACCGTTGGTTGTGGTGTTAAGGTTGGTGTTGATGTAAATGTGATTGTTGGTGTTACAGTTTGTGTTACAGTAGAAGTTACGGTTGGTGTTACAGTTGCTGTGTTTGTAACCGACGGAGTTACTGTTGGTGTTGTGGTAATTGTTGGTGTAACAGTCGGAGTTGTGGTTACAGTTGGTGTAACCGTTGGTGTTTCTGTAACAGTTGGCGTAACCGTTGGTGTTGGGGTGTTTGTTGGTGTTGGTGATGGAACAGGAGGTGCTGATGCGGTTGTTATAGGGTCTAAAATTTTACTCGTAATAGTAATAGATCCTGGACCACCAACATAAAAACTACTTGTATAACCTGTGGTAAATGATCCAACGCATGGATCAAATGGGAATGGAACTGTCATAGTTCCATATATATTTAAACCTGAACTATCTCTTACTTGAGTCAAGAGTGTTTCTCCAACATTTACATTTACTGACCCGAAATTAACTGCAGTTCCACTACAAGCATCTAAAAGTTGAGTTGTCCCTAATTGCGTCCAAGTTAATCCGGTTTGATAAGGTTGTGTTCCTGTTGGTGTAGTGGTAGTCGCATACCAAACAGTTCCCGATACAGGAGGTGTTATAAGATTATCATAAAGAACATTAATACTTACATCACCCAAAGTTGGTGTTGTTGTAGGTGTAATAGTTGGAGTGTTTGTTGGAGTGTTTGTTGGAGTTTTTGTTGGTGTTGTAGTAATCGTTGGTGTAACAGTTGGTGTTTTAGTATTTGTAGGTGTAACAGTTGGTGTTTTAGTATTTGTAGGTGTAACCGTTGGTGTAACTGCTGGTGTATCAGTTGGAGTTACAGTTGGAGTTACGGTATTAGTAACCGTTGGTGTTGTTGTTAATGTTGGTGTAACCGTTGGAGTTGATGTATTTGTTGGTGTAATTGTTGGTGTAACTGTTGGGCTTGCGGTATTTGTTGGCGTTGCGGTATTTGTTGGTGTTACAGTAGGTGTTTTGGTTACTGTTGGAGTAACTGTTTTTGTTGGGGTAATGGTTGGGGTAACAGTTGCCGTTGGTGTCACAGTTGGTGTAGGTTGTGCCACAGGAAGAATATTCATTCTAACTAAAACACCTGTTCCATTATAATCATATGTTCCTGGTATCAATCCAAGTGATTGAATTGTGGATCCTGTGTACGTCATTGAAGTATTAAACGTATAAGGTCCATTATAATCCAATAACAAATATTGAGCGTCTATACCAAAATAAGGTGGTTGGGATGGTGCTATTTGTGGAAAAATAGGTCCTCCAACATTTCTGAAACTATTTGCAGGCCCTCCATTCATTTGAAAAACACTCATTAAGTCGGTGTTATTGAAAAGATAAACTCGTCTAAAATTATCATCCATTTGAGCCGCGGGATTAACAGTTTGATTCCCAATGAATGTCAAATTTGACGGATCAATTGAACCAACAGCACTTACGTTTACCGTCCCTAAAACTTCTTGAACAGTAATTGTAAGATCTGGATTTCCTGGTGATAACACTTCAATTTGTAAACTGTCTGACAATCCATTTAATTGGTTTGTCCAAGTATAAGTGTTATTTTGTACTATCATACCTAAACTTACATAAGTAGCGTTTGGTATTAAATATGAAAAATTAAATGGTTGGTTTGAAATATAATTCTGACTAAGAGATAAAGTATTTAACCATGGAGTTCCATTCCAAGGATTACCGACACTAAAAAAATTACCATTTTGTCCAGGTGTTAAATTTATAATATTATTGATCCCATAATTAAATGTTGTAACTGTATTTATTGGGGCCAAATTTGGTAATAATCCAATTCTTAGTTCTGAAGAACCAACTACGGCACCAATTAATTTGTTTGGACCAAAAAAGAAATTTCCACTACCTACGTTTGTACCACCTGATGGTAAATTTTGTGGAAATGAAAGTTTATTTAGTGTTCCTGAACCAGAGAATAAAATTCCATTAGGTTGTTCTGATATTGTTAATTTAATTGGCATATTCGTATTTTTCTATATAAATATATTGTTTAAGATAATAGTTTATTATCTGAATCTTTTTTTACTGATTTGAAGTTTTGAAATTGTTTGAGAATTTAATTTCAAATTGTTTGTATTTTGTTGATTGTTTGGTTTTGATATAGTTGTATTTGATCTAACTTGAAAAATAGAATTTATTTTTTCGTAATTTAATTGTTTTTTATTTAATTCAATTTTTTGTTCTATTTTTATTTTTTCTTGTTTTTTTGGTTCTATTTTAGTTTCAATAGAAATATTATTTAGGTCTTGATTTAGTTTGATAGTTTTATCGTAAATCGAATTAGTAACCAAAGTCTGTATTTTGTCGTTTTTAGATTCAAGATCATAAATAGTTGTTTTTTGAGGAGTATATTTAATATATCCTTCATCATGTTTCAAACAAATAATATCTATGTTATTTTCAATACAATATTTTCCTACCCACACGTCTGCCATGTTTGGGTTTTGGAAATAATTTAAAGGTATTTTCATAAGTGATGTGTGAAAACACATTACACCAGTTCCCCCAAATTGAACTTTCACATCTTCATCAACTCTATTTAAACAGGTATATCTTTCAGTTGCAGATTTGTAATAACTGAATATTGGAAAAGATGAAAAATTCCTCCCGTGATAAGTAACTACTTTTTTATTATTGAATTCTTTACATTTTTTAATTGTGTCATTGACATAAGTTGGTGGATAGATAAGATCGTCGTCAATTGAAAAGTAGTATCCATCGCTGTCCTCTAGTCTTAAAAATTTAAAAGCATCTCCTTTTGAGTTGTCCGTAAAAAAAAGATTTATTTTATCATTATATAAAATTGATGGAAGACCCCCATCAAAATCGTTTAGAGCAACATTTACTACATCACATTGGTCTATAATTGATTCTAATGTTTTAACCAAAGATTCTATTCTTCTGTAAGAAGCAACATTTACTATGATTTTTTCTATCATTTTGTTAATAAACTTACTTTAGTTCTTTCCAATTTATTCATTTTAGACTCATGTGATCCGTGATGAACCATAGATTTTTTTGTGTGATACATATTGTATCCATCTTTATTTAATCTAACACTAATCTGTTGACCAACACCTGAACTAAGATTTGGGTTTTTTACCCATCTAGATTCATGTATTTTATCTATTTTATAATTTAAAACCTCGAAAAAATTTTTCTCAGCAATAAAACATAAATCATTCCATTGTGTTTGATAATATTCACCATAATCTACTGAGTTAAAATTAGTCCAATTAGTTCTGTTTACTCTATCATCAGTTAATATATTTAAACATATTTTTTTTGGGTGATTTATTGATTGGTAAATACGTTTTGTTTCGTCAAAAAAATTATCAATAAGTGTTACATCATCAGGTAAATAGATAAAATATTTTGATGTTATATTTTTAATATAACTGAATGTTGCATTTATTAAAAAATAATATTTTTTCTTACCCATGTTCGGGTTCATTGTAATTTTTTTTATATTAAATTTTGATAAATCATATTTTTCAATACTATTATCGTCAAACACTAAAACCAATATTTTATGATTTTTTTTTTCATTTTCAATATTAGTCAACAAATTAGATAAGAGTTGTGGTCTATTATAAGTTGAAATTATAACACAAAAATCATACTCTTCCTTCATAAACATTATATATATTAGTTTTTATTACTCTTTTCAAAAAATATTATTTAAGATGTTGATTATTTGTCACTTTATTTACAATATCGCTATATCCTTCTTTTTGCCAAGCAATCGTTGGGTTGGCAATAAAACACTTACCTTTTGTCAAAACTTCACTTAATAATACATCAACTTTCCAATCCCTACTATTTAAACCCTCAATTATAACATCAAAAAATTTATTTTGGACAATGAAGGCATGTGTGGTATATACTTTCTCTGCAAAATTTAATAACTCAGAGTATTTCTTTTGTTCGCCAAGGTTCCATCCTCCAAGATAAACCAAATCCCAATCTTCAGGTAATTGATCCATAATTTTATCAAGTTGTTCATTGAAGTTTTCACCAACTTCAATGTCATCTTCCATCACCAATAGAGTTTCAATATTATTTTCTTTAGCAAAATTAAAAAGTCTTCTATGACTATCCGTGCATCCTAAATGTCCTTGTAATTTTCCTGCGTCCGAAAATTTTTCTTTACCATCAGTTGCTTCAAAAACTTTATATTCGAATGGGAGGTTTAAACTTTCTAATCTGTCTTTTCTTCGTTTTAAATTGATTACATATTTTTCCATACTAATTTTTTGGTTTTTTTCTTCCCTGACAATGTGCTCTCTGACTAAATCCTTTTGGGTTATTACAGTTGATTGATCTTTTATATTTTTCAGACCATTTTTCTTCAATTGGTTCTTTAGATAATTTATTCTTCCAAAACTTAAATAAGTTTTCTTTATCGTAAAGACCTTTTTTTTGATCCCACCCACAATCATGACAAAGAAATGGATGTTTGTCATCATTCTCTTTTTTCCAAGAGTGTTCACACTTTTCACATTCAATCTTTTCGTTGAATATTCTATCTGCCTGTTTTTCTGAAATTAGTATTTTCATCTTCTTTTTTTAACTTTATTAAAACCATTTCTAATTTTTTCATTAAATTGACCACTAGATAACAATAAAAAATCAAATTTATCAGGTATTATCTTTGAATTTCTATATTCAAACTCCCTTCTAACTCTACTAATAATCCAATTTTCATAAACCCCAAAATTATCAGGTTTATTACCTGGTCCTCCTTTTTTAATATCATTATTAAGTTCAATAATAACCTCATCAATGATTTGACCTATTTCGGTTAATCTTCGTAATAATTTTATTTGATCTTCTGTTATTAGTATTTTCATTCCTCACAATCATCGTCATTATAAATATCAACTAAATAGTCGAAGTATTTTTTGTGCATATAGTCTGATACCTCCTCACGAACCTCAATTATATCATCGCTTGGATATTCATATTCTTCATCTTCTTCATCATTATAATAAAAACTTATTCCCTGCCCAATACAAAAATCAGCGTAATCGACTTCATCCTCAAAATCACAAGGATCTTGTATTTCTGTTTGGAATTCTATTATACTACCAATCTTTTCTAAATCTACACCTCGTCTAAGTAATCTAATAGGTATCTCTAAATTCATAACTTAATTTTTTCTTTGGTTTTATTGTCATAAATAGTAAATGGATTAGCAATTACCACCCAATCAACATAAGGATATTCATCTTCAGGTCTCCAAGCGGATTTGTTAGTTTTAACTTGTATAGTTTTTAACCCAAAGTCAGGATGAGACATAATCAAATCAGTTCCAAATACCATATCAATTAAATCACCATTTCCACCACTATATTCCTCCGTAAACCCTTTTTTCTCCAATTCCTCTCTTACTTTATTTTCAGCCTCTTCACCACTCTTAGTTGTTCCAAGAGTATTTTTTGTGTAATCGTTGAAAACTCTGGGATCGTCAAAATATTTATTGATTAATCTTTTAATAAAAGGTTTTAATTTGCTTAGTTCTTCTTTTGGATTTTCTATGACTTTTTGAATTATTGGTTGAGCTCTATTTCCTCCCATAAAAAGTAAATCGGTTACCAATTCACCCAAATCGTAATAGTTTGTGTTTAGTTTATTAATTGGTTGCCATTCTCCGTTGAAATAAACCAATTTACCTCCCATAACTTTATTTTCAATAAAATTGTTTTTTTCTTCTTCAGTAATTTTTCCTGCCGATTGTAACAAATTGGCACCTTCAATAAACTTTTTTTTCAAGTCATCAGGTATGTCTGTTCTTAAGTCTTTGATATTATCTTGAATTATATTATTTAGATCCAAACCATAATACTTGTGAAGCCAAGATTTTAAAGTTATAATACTTTGACATAAATTATGTTTTTGTGAATTTTCGGGATATCTTTGACAAGCACGATATTCTGATTCCGTAATTAATGGTGGAAGACCCATCAACTCACCAATTCTTGTTATTTCTTCGTTAATTAATTTATCCATCATTAAAATTTTAAAGTCATATAATGTTCATCAACATTGTCTTCTACATTCTGATAATGGAATAATTGAACTGTTTGTTCTTGAAAGTTAAAATCAATTCTTCCGTTTGATCCTTCATTTATTTCCCAACCTCCATAAAATAATTCTAAAAGGTCATAACAAATATATTCTAATACTTGATTTAATCCTTTTGGTCCTTTACCAGAATCTACCATATCTTGAACCCATCCACTATCTCCACTTCCATCATAACTACAAACACAATAATTACCATAGTCAGATTTCATTTGTTCAATAATTGAAGGGTCTAATAGTTTTTTTACCTCTCTTTCATCTCCTCTCCATCCTGCACTTACATCTGAAAAGTCTGAAAAATCTTTTTCAATATGACTATCTTCGGTGTTTATTTCATAATAATCATACATCACATCTATTTCATTTCCGTTTGCATTGATCCTAAAAGTTAAAGCTCCGTTTTCATTATCGTAATAATCATTATAAAAATTTCCTGTATCAAAATTATCTCTAATGGTTTCAAAAACCTCTTCAATAGAACCTGGTAAAAATGGCAATTCGTCACTAACATTTCTACCTCTATATATTGGTCCATATAATTTTTCAAATTCACCATCATAACATTGATAATACCAAGAAACACCATCCTCCATGTTTAGTGAGTTCAGTAATTTTGAATACTTTTTTAAATCTTGTATTTGTTTTTCTGTAAGTTGCATACGATATTTTCTAATAAATACTTTTAATCTTCAAACTCTAACTTTTTTGATCGAGTTACCCAAGTTGGTCTTTCACCTGAAATTAATATTCTCATCCAATCTGATGCCGAAGGTATAAACCCATCACAGTCTTCTTTTACATGTTGTTCTCCAAGATATCTAGTATAAACGGTTTTCCCGTCACTATTTTTGAATTCTGATCCAAATTTTTGTTCCATTTCAAATATACCTTCACTGTGATGTCGAAAAGCTCTATGTAAAGAATGTCCATACCACCCTTTGGTCTCATCTAACCAGTTATGAAGATGAATGTAATCTTCCCATTTTCCACCAAACTTTTTGGCTGAACTTTTAGAATGGAGTATCGGATGTGCCATGTTTATTTAATTTTTTATTATTATACTATTATAAAATATAAACTATTTATTTCAAAAAAGAAATTGATAATGGACTACACGAAAATTCCTTTACTTGTAAAATATACCAAACAAATTCATAACTCTTTGGAAGATTCTTCCCATCCCGATATTTTTAATACTATTGGTGACATTAAAAATGAGATCTACAATGATGATTTTTTGAGTTTGTATCTTTCTAAATTAAATGGTTCTGAGGAATTATACTTGTTTTTTTCAATATATCTTTATCATAAAAATGGTGACGTTGCAAAATCAGTAAAGTATGTTTTAGAAAACCTCAAAGGGTATCGTTTTCAGGTGTTTGAGCTTGGTGGTTATAAACTTGAAGAATGTGAAAGATGTAATGGTTATGGACAAGAGGAGTGTGATTATTGTGATGGATCAGGAACTGAAGAATGTAGAGAATGTGATGGATCTGGTAAGGAAACATGTGATTCATGTGATGGTGATGGTGAAATCGATGGAGAAGATTGTATTCAGTGTGGTGGTAGTGGTGATGTAAATTGTTCTTCTTGTGGTGGAGAAGGTTCTGAAACTTGTCATTATTGTAGTGGTGATGGTCAGTTTGAATGTGGTGAATGTTATGGTTCAGGTGAAATAGAAACTAATGAACAATTGGTTGATGATTTCAAAGATTTAATTTACACATTAAACGATTTGGATCTGATTTTTAATGAAGATGAATTAGTCAGTCCAAATATTTATGATAATAGAGTATTAAAACAACCTTATTTTAGAAATAGACAATTCGAAGGTGAATACACAATCGAAGATATCGAGTATGAATATGACTTAAGAAATTTGGACTTGAATCACGGTTATGTTGCCATGTATTACGGAAAGGCATCAATTTAAAAACTTCAACTTATACATAGTTGAATAGATTAACTCCTGAACTGTATCGATTTGATTTTGAAGGTATGAATCATCGCAACAATCTCTTTTCTCATCGATCATATTTACCAAACTTGTAAAGTATTTTAATACTTGGTTTTTGTTTTTGTAAGTTTGATTTTTATATGATTTATAGTTTGTTAAAAGACCGTATTTACCTTGATAAGATTCAACAATACCATCAACAAGAGCATCAATTCCTTCATAATAACCTTGTAACGCTTTGTGTTCAGAATAAGATTTTGTTCCTAAATGGAAAATATGAACTTGTGTTTGTGAATGTAACATTTGACAAACCATTTCACAGAAATCTTCATTATGATCTGAAGAAGTTTGATCTTCATCTTCATTCTGATCATCGTTTTCTTCTTGGTCATCATCATCTTCGTCTTCTTCTTGTTCCCAAAGATTTCTTCTTTTTAATTCTTCTTTTACCTTTTCTGTTAAATCAAACTTGTTCATAATATTATATTTTTATTATAAATACTACAAAAATGAGATTAGTTATAAAAAACTAACCTCATTTGTTATTGGATTCCAATCAATATGCCAAGGCAATTGAGCGTATAAGTATCGTTCATTCAACACGGCAGCATTGAAGTAGTGTGTATGTCCGTCATAATAATGTCCATAACCACTATGAATGTGACCGCAGATATGGATCTTTGGTTTGATTTGTTTAATTCGTTCTGCGAGCAATTCACAACCCAAATGTTGTCCTCGACGACCTTCAACATCATCTAACATACCCCAAGCCGGACCGTGAGTAATTAAAATATCAATATCATCAGGAATATCTTTCCATTTTTGTTCTAATTCCCACCCGCCTTTAGGTAAGTTAAACGCCCAATTATAAAACTCAGGTTGCCAAGGACTACCCCAAATTTTAATCTCAGGTTCACCACCATCTATAATACCCAAAAATTCATCTTCAAGGTATTTGATGTCTTTATAGGTTTCTAAAATCTCTTTAGTTTTTTCAACATTATTTTGAAATCCCCAATCGTGGTTACCGGCAATAAAAACTTTAGTTGTATAATTATTCAAACCATTATACCACTTCGCAAACTCACGAATCTCATGCTCATATCCCATAGAAGAAATATCTCCTGCGTGTAACAGCAAATCACCACCCTTCAAATCACCTGTAATGTGTTTGTGTTTGTTGTGAGTGTCGCTTAATATTGTTAGTATCATGATACAAATTTAATTATTTTTTTTACATTATTGAAATTAAAGTCATTCCAACTAAAAATCCTAAAATCATTACAAATAATAATCCAACATCAGGACCTTCTTTAACCATTCTTGGTTTTACTCTAATAACTTTTTTTGGGTCTATTTTAATCTTTTTCATTTTAATTTTTTAATTGTATATGGTTGACATAATCTAGTTGGGTAACCTGGCGTTCCTTCGTAACCTGGTTTGTCATTAAACATAACACATCCATCGCCAGAAATATTATAAAAATTACAAAGATAACGATTTCCTCTCTCGTCTTTAATCATGTATTTGTATTTGGACGGATAACAAGAAAATAAAAACAAAGTAAGTATTATAAACATTTTTTTCATACCCAACAAAGGTAATAAAAATTAAAAGAAATATCAAATAAAAAACCCCAACTTTGAAGAAGGGGTTTTATTTTTTTAAAGAGTTAATAACATGTCTATTAATTCAGGTTGTGGAAACATATCCACTTTATCTTTTCTGACATTTGTGTGTGTCCAAAGTCCTCTTGTTTTTTCCACTAATGAAAGATCAAAGTGATCGAAGGCATCAGCACCTTTTTTATGAATTAACTCAACAAGTCCTTTTCTAATATCAATATCATCACGATCAGCAATAAACAATAACCAATCTTTAATTGCGGTTATTTGTAAGTCAGAATATTTGTGCCAAAATTGATGACCTCTAAATGGTTTTGGAAGTTTTACAATCTGAGCTTGATGAGCAACCGTTCCAACATAAGTTTTCCCGTCTTTTAACTGACCAAAATTACAAACTTCTAATCCTACCGAACAACTATGTAATTTATTTGATCCTGTTCCTAAATGCCAAGCGTAGTGTCCTGTTGGAAATGCTTGAACCATAACACCATCGTGAGTTTTATCACATGTTTTAATGTTTTGACCTCCCAAAACAAATTCGGTTGCAATTGCACCTCTTGTGTCATTTGCCCAAGCATCGATTGTTTTAAATGGATTTTCCCATCCTGCTGTGTGATGAAGAAATACCCATTCTTTTTTTGTTTTTTCACGTTTGTATTCGCCTGCCGGTAAAAAGTGTTGTTTTATCTCTAAACCTTTTGCCTGATTTTTGTTTTCAGATAAATCCGTTGATACAAAACCCATAGCCTCCCATGTTTCTTTTCCAACAATACCATCAGAAGCCAAGTAATGTTTTTTTTGAAATTCTTTAACAACTTTTTCTGTCATTGGCCCAAAATCACCATCAACCTTTAAATCAAAAAACTTTTGAAGTTTTTTAACCTCTTCACCTTTTGATCCTAATTTTAATATTTCCATAATCTTTTTTGATTATAAATACTTGATCTTACGATATTATGTTTATATCACTTGTGGTTTCGATTACAACTCTTGCACCACAACTCAAAAGTGGTTTAGCATCCACCCCATCACCACCATAAATAATTCTACTTGGACCTAATATTTCCACTTCATTACAATAAGTGTTTTTTTTACCTTCTTTAATTGTAATCACAGGAAGATCTGTTCCTTTTGTTTTGTTGGATCTAATGTGGTGTTGATTAACGTGAATTCGTTTTACTTTTGGTCTTGCCATTCCCAACCCAGTAACAATTTTGTAAAAAACCTATGAATTGAATTAGGTTTTTTATCAAAGAAAATGTGAAAACTCTTTCCCACTTTGTATGATCCAACTTGTTTTGGTTTTTTTAACGTTGGTATGTCACCTGATCTTAACACAAAATCATCATACTTTTCGTTTTCTTTATTTTTTGTGTGTTTTTGTTTTTTATTATCATTTTTGTAATGATAACTTTCTTTCTTTACTAGTCCCATTTTAATGTTCTATGTCTTCTATATTTATTTTATCTGTGTTTAGATTCAAGTTTTTTTTCCAATCACCCAAATTAATACTTGTCCAAACTTTCTTTTCTTTGTCATACAAAGTAATCATAAGATAACCTAACTCTGATATGTATATTTTATCTACTTTATACTTTTTCATTTTAATTCGCCCTTTCTAATTGATCTTCGTTAAAGATGTGAAGAAGTCCATATTCATCCATTTCACCAACGACTCTGGTATTTCCTTCTACCGTTTGAAATACTGATACGATTGTGCAAGGAAATTTATATCCTTTAACTTTAACTGCTTTATCCCCTACTTTGAACTTAGGTTGATTTGAGGGGAAATCTCCGTCTGATAATTGTGGGTCATCCCACGATGTGTCTCTGTCCATGTCTTTTTTCGTTTAATTGTTTATATCTTTCATAATCACCTTTCTTATCATAACCTTGAGTTACAACATATTCAAGAGTGATTAATTCTCGGTATTCTTCATTGGTTAAATTACCTCGTAGTTCCTCAACCACTTTGTCGTAAATTTCGTCAAAGTTTTTTTCCATTTTAATAAATTTTAATAGTAGGGTATTCTATAATCTCAACATGGTTTTTACACACTCGGTAATGTTTGTCTAAAACTTCATCAAGTAACGTTTCTTTCGTTTCACCAGAATATATCATGTAACAACTACCATATCCCATATGAACACTATAACCAATATCTTTCCATCTACCAAACCACCCTTCTCTTTGGATGTTATAATAACCGCTCGGTCTTTTTACAAATCTGATTTTAATTGTCCTCATTTTCTATTTTTTTAAGTATTAAACATCCATCTGCATCGAGCTTTGGTTTACTCATATTAGTAATATATCTTGCTCGTGTCTTCAATTGGATTACATCTTCCATCTCAATCTCAACTTCTATTTCTGTTGGTTGCAAGGAATGAATAAACTCACCCAAAGTTACTTTGGTTTGTTTAAATTTAAGAGCCGTATTCCAACACATCATCATTTCTTCTAAAGTAAATGTCTTGGTCGCATTCAACTCCATTGCTTTGTTAAAGCCTGCTATAAATCCCACTTGTTGGTGCATAGCATCTTTCATTATACATTCGTTCATTCCTTCAAAAGAATCCTGATATGTTCTTCGGTGATTATAAGCCAACTCCTCAACATCTACTACTCCAAATATCTCATCACAGTTTTGTTTGGATATCTTATGATAACCTTCACCATCTGTGCTGCCCATCATTGCTTCTAAAACCGCACCACTTATACTTTTTGATGGTATTTGTTCTAAGTAATAATGTCCATTAGCCTTTATTAGTTTTGCTTTCATTGTTTTCATAGTTTAATCAATTACGTCAGCCAAATACTGACCTGAACCAACTTTAATTTTATGACAACCTTCCTGATTGTCCATCTCATCCATCCAATTATCCCAATTTTTTTCCAATAAATCAACAAACGCATCGTTGTTTCCTCTGTCTTTATATCGTTGGATGTATTCATCTTTGATGTCTCTATTTGGATAAACCAATACAAATGGAATACCTTTTTTAAGAAGTGCGTCTCTCACATCTTTATGTGATGATACTAGAATCTTATCTACTTTTGGATCCTGAATGTTTCTTTCAATGTGTTCAATGTAGTTTGCTGGAAAATGTTTCTTATCAAACTTTGAACTATCGCTGTCCAACACATTTCTATCTGTAGTGTTGAAGTAGGTTGTTTTCCCTACACCGGGGAATGCTGAATATACTTTTGTTTTCATATCTATTTTAATTGTTTTTTCCAAGTTTTCTTGAACAAATTTATCAATTTCAAGGTCACCGTGTTGGTCTAACCATTCCGAAATTATGTTGTTTTTTTTCATAATCATACTTTTTCGTATGTTAATTCAAAAATGTCAGGTTTACACGGATAAAAATCTCTATCACCTGTTGGGAAGGGTTCTTTAATAATCCAATCACCCCTAAAGGCTTTCATCACACCTTCTTTTGTTTCAATCAGTAAACTAAATATCGGAGCACCTTTTCCTGCAACATAGGCGGTTTCACTCTCCAATTCCGATTTCAATTCTTTACCGACAAATTGTTCTATTTCTTGTTTGTTACTATTTCCATTCCATTGGATTGCTTCAATCTCAACCGGTTTTTTTCTGTATTTCATAATTTAATGTTTTTTTTTTAAACCTATAACCAACAAACCATAAATCAACCCTGAAAAACCAATTACCATCGTGTTTTCCAAAACCAATTCTAATCATTCGATTATCGTGGTTAAGTTTTATTTTATCAATTTTCATTTTTAATTAGATAAGGGTGCTTTAATAGAGGGGTGTGATTGATAATTTTTCAATGTGAAATCACTTACAACATAAGATTCAATACTTGGTCTTGACCCTTCATAAGTTGGGAACTGATTTAATGTAGGTAATTCAAATGGTTCTCTACCAATCTGTTCTTTTGCTTGTTCAATATGATTTAAGTATAAGTGAGTATCACCCAAGTTTCCAATCAATTGATCAGGAATCATATTCACTTCTTTTGCCAAGATTGTAAGTAATAATCCGTAAGACGCAATGTTGAATGGTAAACCTAAGAATGTATCTACAGAGCGTTGATTCCACATTAAAGAAAGATATTTACCCTCTCTGACATAACATTGAAATCCATAATGACAAGGTGGAAGAACCATTTGGTCTAATTCACCAACATTCCAAGCATTAACCATTAAACGTCTTGAGTCTGGGTTTGTTTTAAGGTCGTTGATTAGGTTTGCAATTTGGTCGATATAGATTCTTTTTTCATCTTCATACCCCCACTTATTAAAAAAAGTAGAATAGTTTTCAGTTTTCCATTTTCTCCATTGCTTACCATAGATTGGTCCCAAATTACCAAAGTCTTTTGCAAATGCATCATTTGTTTTTATTAAATCAATAAATTGTTCTTGTTTATATCTAGGACCATGAAAGTCTTTGGTGAATAACTTTGTGTAGTTCTTATAAGCATCTCCGTCCCAAATATGACAACCATTATCAACAAGGAATTTAATGTTTGTATCACCACGAAGAAACCATAATAACTCGGTCACCATAGTTTTCCAAGCCATTTTCTTGGTTGTAAGTAAAGGAAACCCCTCACTCATTTTATGACGGATTTGTCTTCCGAATACTGAAATAGTTCCAGTCCCTGTTCTGTCTTTTTTTTCCACACCATTATCCAAAATGTCTTGGAGTAATGCTTGGTATTGTTTATCCAGGGTGTTACCCTTTATCGCATTTATTTTTCCCATGATTTCTAGTTATAACTGTTTTTGTTGTATAAACCCCACATATTTCACATGTTGAATGGTTTCTTATTTTGTCTTTCGGTTTCTTCAATGCTTGTTTGTGCGATTCGGTTAGTGGTTTTCCTTTTTTAACTTTAGATATTGATTCTGCTCTTTTTTTATTTCTTTCCGGTGAATCTTTCTGAGAACTTCTCGCTTTACTCATTTTCATTTTTGTTTCATCTGAAAAAACAATACCTTTTCTTGATTCACTCATCCTTTTTCTTTCTTCTGGTGTTCTTTCTCTTTTAGACATTAATTCTTTCCATTCTTTTGTTTTAGGCACACCTTTAATATGTCCCCACCCTCCGTCACCATTTTCAGGTTTAAGATTGGCAAAATCATTACTTTTTACTATATCCCATAAATTAGAATAATATTCACCAACTTTTTTTAACTCATCAACATCTTTAGTTTCTAATAGAACCGTTGTCTTTATATCTTTGTAAGTTAAATTGTGTTTAAGTATGTGGTTTTTCCATCTTTTACCACTCCCCATATATGTGTAAACATCTCGATTAACACACTTACCTAAATATTTTAATCCTAACGGACTTTCTTTTAAGTATAAAATAATATTCATAATAGTTCTTTATTATAAATATCAAAACTTTATTGTTTATCTAAGTTGTTCATTATCCATTTGTTTAATCACATCTTTTATACTTTTCATCCAAGAACCTAAAATGTCTAGTCTCCAATTCCATATTGACATATGAGCATCCCATATATCTTTTGGAACTTCTACTTTGATAATTCTTCTGTTTTTTAAATTTATAATGTATCTAAAAATTCGTTGAAATCTATTTTAGATGGTGGTCTTCCATCTATATTACAACAGGTGTTATAATAATTTCTAATCTTTTGAATTGTCTCTTCTTTGTCAAGATGTTCTAATCCATCCATTAAAGTGTTGTCCCATAGTTTTTGTTCCTCTTCATCCATGTCGGATCTTAAATAGGGTATTCTGTCTTCACTCATAATATGTTTAATTCTGTTCTGTATTTTTTAATTTTCTCTCTTGTCTTTTGAAACTCATCACCATCGCTCGATTTATGACCTTTACCAACGGCTTCTGTAATCATTAATTCGTTTTTTAAAATAAAAGTCAATTTTTCTGAATTTGTCAATTCATAAGGAACAACTTCTGTTCTGATGAACTCACGAATCATCCCTCTGATCTTATCAATCTGTTTGGTTGGGTTACCTTTGGCGTTATGACACATGATAGATGTTTGATAGATTGTTCTACTCAACTCTAATATTTTTTTATCAAATCCCATCTTTATTCGTATTTCTAATTACACCTTCAACTCTACTTTTATGATTGTAAGAATCTTCAATTACTTCATTTACGTATTCAGTATGTGGTTTTGTCATATGTCCTTGTCTTCGGTAATAATCACCATAACCTCTAAATTCACCGCTCTTGTCAGGTAACTCTTTAAGTTCTTTAACACCATTTTCAATAACATCCTGAACTTTATCTAATGGTGTAATTGTCCCTTGTTCTTTGTTGTAGTGAGCATGATAGGTTGTCCTATCGTGTGTCATTTCTTTAGTCTCTTTCACTCCATTCTCAATCGCATCATTAATACTTTCAGTAATCTCAAAAGTAGCCGATAAATGATCTTTTTGTTCCCAACTTTCGACCAACCTATGTTTAGTTTCTTTCACCGCATTTTTAATTGTATTTTCAATAAACATTTGGTTCAAGAATGTTACCTCTCTAGTTTCTTTAACACCATTTTCAATGGCATCGTCAATTAATTCAGGAATATCCATTGATTTGTGTTCCCATATAAAGTCAATAACATCTCCAGCATCACAGGGAACCATTGTTTTAGTTTCTTTAACACCATTTTCAATAGCATCGTTAATACTTGATCCAAATGTGAATGGTCTATCAGATACGTCTTTAACGCCACTTTGAATGGTGTCTTCAATACCGACTAATCTATCCGTTTTTGCTAACACAGTGTCCTTTACCCCATTTTGAATGGCGTCCTTAACCCCACTCCTTATCCTCATCCCATCTACTTCGGTATGTCTTACCCCATTTTGAATGGTGTCTTCAACCGCACCCACTGGAGGCCACATCCGTGTTTGGGTCTCCTTCACCCCATTTTGAATGGTGTCTTCAACGATGAGAAGGATACTGAGATGGGAGTATATGGTCTCCTTCACCCCATTTTGAATGGTGTCTTCAACGGCGTTCCATCTTCTAGGAACGGCATATCTGGTATGTTTCACCCCATTTTGAATGGTATCTTCAACTAAGGTATTATTAGTATATTCAAAATAATCGGTGTGTCTTACCCCGTTTTGAATGGTATTTTCAATCCCGGTGGTCCTAACACCGGCTTTAGATCGGGTGTGTTTCACTCCTTCTCGAATGGTGTTTTCAACTTCTGATTTAGAAATCCCTATCGAATCTAAGGTGTTCTTTACCCCATTTTGAATGGTGTCTTTAACTGCAGAAATTTCATCCGCATTTAAATCCCAAGTGTGTTTTACCCCATTTTGAATGGTATCTTTAACTTCATCCGTTGTGATATTCCACGAAACCTGAGTGTGTTTAATCCCATTTTCAATGGTGTCTTCAACCTTCAATGGTTTTCCAGCAGTGCTTAAACTTTCCTCAACCACATCAATACCCAAAAATCTTGATTCAAACCAGTTCTTGATCAAATCTCTTTCTTGAGTGCAGTCCTTACTGACTAGATCCAACTCATTTTGAAATAGGTTATAGTTGAACCACAAAGTTTTATCTTTTGTGAATTCAACCACCCATCTTTTGTCTTCGGTAAAGATCAACCAAGTTGAGCCTTGTTCTGTAACATACTTGTCTGCACCTTCAATCATTTGGTCAAACAACCCAAAGACAAGTTTCTCTAATTTTTTTCCTGATGGATTTTTCATTTTATTTAATTTTTTCTCCGTTTTGAATGGTGTTTTCAACTACTTCGGTTTTATCCCATAGTCGTGGTGCTATGTTTTTTACTCCATTTTCAATAGCATCGTTAATAAACCAATCACGATTATCTGGTGCACCAAGTTTAGTTTCCTTCACCCCATGTTGAATAGTGTATTCAACCCTTTTATATCGTAAGTCAGTTGATGTTCCTGTAGTGTGTTTCACCCCATTTTCAATTGTGTCTATAATATAATGAGTCGCATCCAAACGCCACTCTTGGGTCTCCTTTACCCCATTTTGAATGGTGTCTTCAATAGATTCTTCTATTTTCAAATTTAATGTTTTGGTGTCCTTCACCCCATTTTGAATGGTGTCTTCAATTTGATACCACACATCTACCGGATTGTCCCAAGTTTTATCAACCTTTGGTTTATTCAAAAATCTATCTTCAAACCATCTGGTTATGTATTCTTTATTTTCAACGCAATCCATACCAACCAATTCCATTTCATTTTTGAATAGTTTGTAGTTATACCATAGAGTTCCTCCTTCGGTATATTCAACAACCCATTGTCGTTCATTGGTAAAGATGATCCATAAACTACCACTATGATTGTATTGGTCAACACCTTCAATCATTTGGTCAAATAGTTTGAACAAAATCTTATCTAATTTTTTTCCTGATGGATTTTTCATTTTAATATCCTATTCCTGTATCGTTAGTAAATTCAACACCATTTTCTTTTGCGAACTCTGAAACAAGTTCTTCCACGATCTCTTCGTCCATATAACCATAGTCAATTGATCGTCCATATACTCTAATTCCAAGATCAGACCATCTAACTCTTCCACCACCAAGAATTCTCCAATCCTTTAATTCTGGTTCAAGTTCTTTGGATCTATTTGCAACATCTTCGTGGAACTCTCCCGGCCCTGAACGAAATACAAATTCACCGTCTTTTTCCAAGATCACACATTTGTGTAATTTATCTTTTTCAATAATAACTTTTTCCATAATACAAATATATGGATTAAAAATTAAAATAACAATAAATAAACTTAATTAATTTTCGGTGTCTTTATTTAAGAAATATTTTTCAAATGAAGTTAATTTATCGACACCAACATCAAGTATTCTATCTAAAATACTATCAACATCTAAGTTGTCAGTTAGAAATTCATTTAATCTTTCCATAAAATAATCGGTGAATACCTCATTTGGATTTGTTAAAAGGTTTTCAGTTAGATTTTCTTTAGCATATGAAACATCATATTTTTTTAAAATAGTTTCAATTTGTGTTTCTAACTCTTCATTTAAGAAGAATAAGTCCCAAGCTCTCGATTCCGTTATACCAGCAGTATCGTTAATACCTTCTAAGGTTATTCTAACTGCCCATTTGACCTCCTCATCAGACATGTTGTCCCATACTTTTGACTCAAGTTCTTCAGTGGAGAATTCGTATTGGTATTTTATAATTTTGTAGTTTGTTAAATCAATCATCCCCAATTTCCTTTACTAATAAATAGTATCGAAATCAATTAGTCGGATCTTAGCACAGTAATTTTTAATTAACATTTCTTTGGTCGGACAATGCTCACCCTTTACCACGATGTCAAAATCAACGGTTTTGGTGTTTTCAAATACATTGTCCAATGAATGTTTTTTTACCCAATTTAAGGTTTCTTCACATAGGTTATAACTTTTAACTTCAGAACCATTGTCATGTTCAACAATCCATTGGTCTTCTTTTTTTAAAATCTTCCCTGTCATAACTCAAATTGTTTTTTATATAAGTCATCCATTTTGTCTGACATAATCAACTCAAGAGGTCTAATTATATTATAATGATCATCTCTCCAATATCTTTCAATGGATTGTCTTTGAAGTTGTTTTTCAAAATTAAAAATTAAGGTTTTGGCGGCAAATAATTGTTCTCGAGTTTCACAAGATTCAATAACTTTCTCAATCCATTTGATTATATCCCCGTAGTGTCTGCTTCTAGTTTCCATATTGTTTATTTAGATAATCGTATAAGTTCATAAATTTAGGTAATTTTTCCCCATTTTTCAAATGATACGCATTTAACTTTAAGCAATCAAGGGCATATACCCTATCATGTCCTAGTCTATCTTCAACGTATTTGATTTTAACTTCCTTGTTTAAAATCTCTGATATTTTATTTACAATATCAATGTTCTTCACTCTAAATCCTGTTCCTATGTTATATACGGTATTTTTAACCTTATCGTCTAACATCAATTTTATTATCATTTCAACATTATCATAAACATACATCCACTCTCTCACTTGATTTCCATCACCATAAACAGGTATTTCATTTCCTAAACTAATTGATCTTGCAATTGTTGGTAAAAACTTTTCTTCAAATTGGTGTTCGCCAAAGTTATTACAAGTTCTTGTGATCAAATATGGTAATCCATATGTTCTACCACAAGCCTCCACCAATAAATCGGATGCCGCTTTGGATGCCGAATAATATGAACTACCTTTAATTTTATAGTTTTCGTTTGACTCTTTATTTATGTTTGGATTTTCTTCCATGTCACCATAAACTTCGTCAGTTGAAATGTGGATGAACTTTTTTAAATTTTTATTCTTTCTTGAAATTTCTAATAAGTTGAATGTTCCTTCAACATTGGTTCTAATAAAAGGCAAACCATTTTTGATTGAATTATCAACGTGTGATTCTGCAGCAAAATGAACCATATAATCAAAATCACCTAACTCTTCTGAGGTGACATCACAAATATCTTTTTGTAAAAACGTAACATTATGTTTAATGTTCTCTTTACGACCAGCATATGTCAGTTTATCAACACAAAGAACATTACATTCAAAGTTATCCAATAAATGATTTATAAATGCCGATCCAATAAATCCAGCCCCACCTGTTACTACTACTCTCATATTATCTTAATAAATTTTCAAGTTGTTTCATTATTATTAGTTGTCGTCTTTGTAATTCGGCAACTTTTCTTTTTTCTTCTTCGTTTAATTCATAGCTATTTGCCTTAATATCGGCAATTTCATTTGAGATCAATCGATGTTCATTCATCAATTGTCCGTGTATAATTCTTTTGTCTTGCATAATTTATTTGTTTAATTGTTTATATGTTTTCACTTGTCTAATGTATGATCAATTAAAATGTAAGGCGGATTGATTCTAACTTCAGATCCATCACTATTAAAGTAATAGATAGTGTCTCCGTCAAAACTAATAGTGTCGGTATACCAAATTGCATCAATCATTGACTTTTCTTTTGGTGTTGTGATACAAACCTTTCCTTTAATTTCATATTTATATTTCTTTCTAACACAAGAAAAAAATAAGGTTAAAAAAACAAATATTAAGATTGTTTTTATGTAATTTTTATCCATCGTTTCCAAATCTCGTATCATATTCATCTTTTAGTTCTTGGTATTCTTCCATTGCTTCTTTAAATTTTTTTCTCAAGTGATAAGACCCGATAATATACATAATTAACATTATCCAATAAATCGGGGTCACTAATTGTTTATAAAAAAATGTATAAGCAAATTGAAAAATAAAAATTATGGTTAATATAAGTGAAATTCGATTATAGGTTCCTGCCTCATCAATTTTGACGACCATTCTATTTAATAATTCATATTCCTTGTCTTCCATGTTATTAGTATAGTATTATAAAGGTAAATCATCAAGCCAATTATGTTGAACAGGATCAAAATCAAATCCTAATAACTCATTTTGCCAAGTTTGTAATTCAGGTGTTGAAACATCCCAATGAGGAGTCATTGCAATTACTTTAGTCCCTTCATGTTCCAAACTTTTGAATGTTGCTTCTTGTTCCACAGTTCTACCATTACGATATTTTTTAATCAACTTTGGTAACTTTAAAGTTCCAAGTTTATACATAAGATTGATGTTTGCAAGTTGTATTTTGGCAACCTGTGAAAACTCTAACGATGGTGTTTCATTAAACTTAGATCTTTCTTGAACATTCAATATTTCATCTATTTTGTATCGATATTCAACAGTGATTCTATCATCACCATCTTTTGATCCTTTACGAATTGAGAATATCAAACAATCCGGTCTTTCTGAATACCCACGAACACAATTTCTTTGGTGTTGAGATTCCTTTTCATAGTCCGCAGTTTTTCTTAAAAGAACAGGATAGTAGGTTTCACCTTGGTGTTCAATAGGTGTCTCTAAACTATCAACATCACCATAAAATCTTTCAACTTCACCTTTTCTATATGATTGTAAAAGACGACTAAACTCCTCGTGTTCTAAATTGAAAGAACTAATATTTTCAAACTTTAATTTTACATTTTCACCAAGATTAATTAGGTCTCGTTTCATTTCTAAATGATCCAATAAAATCCTATATTTATCATAATCAAAATATGTTATAATGTTTAAAATTCTTTCTTTTTCTTTTGGTGTTAGATGAACTAAAAATATACTATTTAAGTAAGTATGATTTTGACGATAGAAACATTCAAAAAACCTTCCCATTTTAGTATCCTCCATCGACATATTAGTATCCTCCATCAACATAGAATATGAATTTGAAAAGTATTCATCAAAATATTTGTTTTCAATTTTATTAAACCTGTCAATACCTAAGATATTATAAACAACATACATTCTATCAAAATCAACCCACTCTAATTCATTTAAAATTTGCTTAACCTTTGATCCTTTAAGATTAATTTGTTTCATCACAGTATCGACCAAATTCATATTTGATAATCTTAGATCTTTCTTCGGAAGAAACATGTGGGTGAATTTTCTCCAATAATTAGGAATTTTAATATCATTAACCAAATAAAAAGTTAAACTATAAAATGATTCAGGTGAATCCCACTCAAAGTTTTGTGGGTTTTCAATTCCCATTCTATCCCATATTCTTTCTAAAAAGAAATAAAAATGATTATTTGGTTTAACATTTGGATCTATATGAACATTACACAAAAAACTTTGTATCGCATTATATGTCGGATTGACTTTCATACTAGAACCTCTTTTTTGTTTTTTCTTTGTATGAAATGTTCCTGAATAGAATAATTTAGTTTTAAAATTGAATGATATATAGTTTGTTGATTTTCTTTCAATAAAATACTTACCACCTACTCTTCTTAATTTGTTATAGACTTGGAATTTTAAAGATATTTTTTCATCACTTTCTTCAACGAAAAATCTATATCGTAGAAGGCTTACTGACGCACATGGATTTCCAAAATGTTTAACAAAATCATCTTCAGAAAATAATTGGGTGTCGTTAAAATATCTCTCCTTGTGTTTTCCAGTGTGATATAAACCTAATTCATGTCTGTTTGAATCGTCTATTTTACAGAAGTTATGATAAAGATCAACTCTGTAATTTTTTTTCTCAATAAACTTATGAAATGTTTTACCTTCTACTTCTAACATAAAAATAAAGATACAAAAAACCCCCAACTTAATCAACTGGGGGATTACACTTTTTTAAACTAAACTAACAATTAACTTACCGGGATTGTTGAATTCTTCAATATAAGAAAACCCATAATCATTGATTGTGTTTATAACAATAAGTTTCATTTGATCACTTATACCTGTGATTATTTCAACCTCTTGGGACTTTGATTTCATATTCTCCCAAATAAACTGATCCACCAATTTAGAAACTTCGGCATGTTTAATACCGTGTAGATCCAAAGTTTTGGTTGGCGGATTCTTAACCATGTCTTAATCGATTAGTTTATTCGTTTTCGGTGTCGTAGAACATTCTATCACTATCTTCCGTGTGCCACTTATCAAAACCTTCACAATTATAATAATCTTTATTTACCAAATAATCCGGTCTTTCAGGGAATGGTTTGGTTACAAAGCTTGGTTCAGACCATTTAATTCTATTATTTGGTTGAAGTGCGATTTGTCCATTATCCAATAATATAATATGGTGTGATTTATGTTCCAATGGATCTTCAGCCAATGTTATATCTGTATTAACATCACTAGATCCCCAATTTATTGTTGCATAATAACTTCCAGAGTAAAACTTTTTGTCTTTCATAAACACCTCAACTCTTGTATCATAAAGATATGACAGATGTATTAACGTAAAGTTATATGAAAAACAATTCCATATTTGAAGATAATGGAATGGTAGATCTGGTTTTGGCATTTCAGGTTCATGTAATAAAGCATGACTTGGGAGTTTGTCTCTTAACACACCATTTTCCAATAACACCTGAAATAATGCCGCTTGACCTGGCATGCATCTAACAGAGATTATAACTCCTGGTGTCAATTCACCAAGTCCTTTTTTGTGTTGATACATGTATTCATTTCTAACCCAAACTTTTAAGGGAAAGAAGTTGTGTTCAATATAAGCCATTATTTCTTTTTTCTTTTCTTAAAATATCTATAGATCAAATAAAACCCGATTATGTTGATTACAAATAATATTCCATATAGATGAACATAAGTTTCTAAAACGTTTGTCATATGCTGTATTTATATACTCCATTCTCAAACTCAACGTCCATTAACCCATCATTTTCCAAGATTTTTTCAATTTGATCTGCTTGAAATTTAATGTTTTCTGGTTCCATGAAGACCTTATACGCCTGATTTGAAGAAAGTTTATTTTGTGTGACCAAATTATAAATTGTCTCGTTTTCACATTTTATAAGTGATCCGTGTTGTCCTGCAACTGTAACTATAACATTATCACCGATTTCGATTTTCTCTAACGATACGATATATGGTTTTTCATCAACCATAATCATTTTTACTTTTTGTTTTGTTGTTTCACTCATAATCTAATACCGTATAATTTCGATACGGCCTCCATGTATTTTTTTAAATTTATTACAGATTGTTTAAAATCTGTTTTTGGTAGTTCTTCAAATCTTTGTGCCAATTCCTCATCGGTCAAAGTATTAATACAACTATCATAGATGTCTTTTAGTATCTGTAAATAAATTTCTTCTTTACTATAAGTATCATCTATTTTTTTTTCAAGCACCTGACCTTCCAACTCAACACAATAGTCGATTAGTTCTTGAACTTCAGGATGATCCATTAACGTTTTATTAGTTTTTAATATTTGATTTATGTTCTTCATAATGTTTATTACATAATGTTCTATACCAACCTATATTTGTTCTTAATTCACCTTTTTCCCCACATGTCTCACAGGTCTCATAACTTAGATTTTCAGCCTGACTTATTCTTTTATGAACCTCATCTGACGCGGAGTTTATATAAAATCTAAGTCCTCCAAACTTCTCTTTTACTTGGCAAGTTTGTTTATCCCATCCTAATTCTATTAGATCAATTATAAGATCCTTAATTAGTGAATACCAACCAGAACCAACATCAAAGAATCCGGAGTCTTTAATTGGTGGTCTATCATTGTAAAATCCATTTTCTAATCCTCCAATGGATTCCAAAAACTCATTCATTTCTTTATCTGTCATATAATATAATTTAAAGATTCCAAATTGATTTTCGTTTTTTCTTTGGAAATCTAAACGACCACCAAAGAAGAATCTTTTGAATTGTTCTTTTCATTTTAAAAAATTAATAACCTTTTCTTTAATCCCACTTTGTTTAATACCTTCTCTTGATCTTGGTGTTAAAACAAAATTAGTTAGACCAGGGTTTTTATCCTCACTATCCAAGAAGTATTTTGATAAAAACTCAAGACTCATATTAAGATCATCAATCGCAACCCAATGTGTGACTTCAGGATGATTCTTTAACCAATGTCCGATCTCCATACTTCGTTCTAATTCCAACTCAGCACGAAATCTAAACGCATTCCATTCTTTTGGAAAAAGGTCTCTAAATATGTCAGTCACCGCAATTGGTCGTTTAATAATACCTTGACTAATATAGTAATCACCAAGTTCATCAAGTGTTGCATGTAATCTCCAATCAGAACTTACCACTATTTCACATCCAGTTTCTTCAATGATCTCATTTAGAACTTTAATTGTCCCTTTATCAAAGTCATCAAAACGATATTGCACCGGAATTTCTCTTGGGGTCATGGATAATTTTCTTCCTCCCCATTTGTGTTGTTTTTTGTAACGACTACCCCAATTATTAGAGAGACAAATTACACTATCATGATCTAAGAATATAACTTTCATTATCTTATTGTTTGTGTTAATTTTTCGTAATTACTTTTGTTTTCAAATTGTCTTCCAATTCTATACAAGTGGTTTGGGGATAAACCAAACCAAGTGTCACAGTGATGGAACTTTGAAAATTGTTCTGTCAACATATCTGAATCATCGTCTAATATTGCGTAATCATCAACTTCAGGGTGTTGATCCAACCACTCTTTAATTTCTTCACCTCGTAAAGTTCTTCTATTACCAGTGATTCCTACATAAGTTCCTGGTTTAAATCCAAGTTTAACAAATGCGTCTTCCCATCTATAAGGTGTTGATATATGATCCTCAATACGAAAGTGATGTTTCCAACTCGAAGAAACACAAATTTTTGTGTTAGTTTTATTACACCATTCGCTCAACCATTTCCACTTTTGATCACAAGTTTCTTCTCGTAAATCCTTGAATTGATATTCAAAAGTGAAAGACTTTTTAGGTGGTTTATAATCCGCCAAAGAAACTCCTTTTGATTTAATTCTAAACAATTTTCTAACCAATCGCTTTAATTCATACCACCATGTGATAGGTTTTCTCCATCGTCTTCTATGTCTTTCTTTATAAAAAACATTAGAGTTCATAACTCCATCAATATCCAAGAATATAACTTTCATTTTAAAAATTTTCTGTGTTTTCCTAAAACACCAATTACTAATACTGCAAATGTAAATAAAATAATAACCATAATCAAATGATAGTGGTTTATATAAAATAGAAAAGAAAGTATAACTATTTCATTATAGATTGTAAGCCTCAGACAACTGAGCGGTGTAAAAATTGGCGATGAATAGTTGTTACTCCCCTCAAATTGTAAGCCTCAGACAACTTCGAATATGCGTGGCCAATCCTCCAGGTGTGTTGTTACTCCCCTCAAATTGTAAGCCTCAGACAACTTCTGAGGTAAATTCAAATTCACTGGCTCTTGTTGTTACTCCCCTCAAATTGTAAGCCTCAGACAACCACTCTTCTGTAAGTTGTTGTATTTCAGAGTATTTAAGATCAAAACCTTCTTCTAAAAATTGCCAAATGGCATAATAATTTATATAAACATTGTTATTTATTCTATCGTAAACCATTTTATTATTTCCTTTTTCATACCTAAATAAAGTCCAATTAGGGATTTCTTCACTCTGAACAACATCCAAATCAGTAAAAATATTTAAAAAATCTATAGGAGTTTCAATTCCTGTCAATTTTTTAAGATTCTCAATACCTCCAACTAATTCAGCAGCAGATTCCCAACCTTCGTATTTAATAATATCAATTAAAGATTGATTTTTTTTATTTTCAAATAAAAGATTATACTGACTTTCTGTTATTATTATTTTCATATAAGATAAATACTTTGTTAAATAAAAAAGAAAGTATAACTATTTCATTATAGATTGTAAGCCTCAGACAACACAAAGAACAATATCATGGCGAGTCCAATTTGTTGTTACTCCCCTCAAATTGTAAGCCTCAGACAACAATACATCGTGAGCGTGTAAATTTCCAATATGTTGTTACTCCCCTCAAATTGTAAGCCTCAGACAACCGGGATTACTGAGGAAAATTTACAAAAACTGTTGTTACTCCCCTCAAATTGTAAGCCTCAGACAACTAAATCTCTTGTGCAAAATGACGGGCTTGTGTTGTTACTCCCCTCAAATTGTAAGCCTCAGACAACAAGGGAGTGCTTCGATCTTTTTCTTGAAGAAGTTGTTACTCCCCTCAAATTGTAAGCCTCAGACAACCACTCTTCTGTAAGTTGTTGTATTTCAGAGTATTTAAGATCAAAACCTTCTTCTAAAAATTGCCAAATAACATAATAATATATATAAACATTGTTATTTTTTCTATTGTAAATCATTACATTATTTTTTTTTTCATACCTAAATAA
>Ga0247723_1000115_pt1 | contig 49712 bp, 68 predicted proteins | sample MSEWelMarce5H_FC_FD_189079 | JGI IMG/M metagenome (GOLD analysis project Ga0247723, IMG submission 189079) | Subsurface sediment microbial communities from gas well in West Virginia, United States - MSEEL Well Study Marcellus 5H_FC | ecosystem: Environmental > Terrestrial > Deep subsurface >...
GAAGACCAAAGGCGTGGCTAGTAAGTAGCCTTGTCACAAGCTAAAAGGCAGACTAAAATGTCTCAACAAATCCACGAGGTGAACGCATGACGACCGCAAGTGTTATGACCTATGACAGTTTGGTCGAAAACATCCAGTCCTATTTAGAGCGGACGGATACGGCGACCCTCGAAAAGATTCCTCTGTTCATCATGTTGGCAGAGCAAACAATTGCCAGCCAGATCAAATTCCTTGGTAACTTAACCGTTCAGGAATCTACAATGGTTTCCAACCAAGCGGTAATTGACAAGCCTGCTCGTTGGCATAAGACGGTTTCGTTCAACATTACAGTGGCTGGTCAACGACAGCCTGTGCTGTTACGAAAGTATGAGTACCTTCGTGAGTATTGGCCTAACGCGACCGATACTGGTATTCCCGCTTATTTTGCGGACTACGACTATACCCATTGGTTGGTGGCTCCTACGCCTGCTTCAGCCTACACGTTTGAAGTTTTGTACTACGAGCGCATTCAACCTTTGGATTCTTCTAATCAGACGAATTGGTTCACAATTTACGCGCCCCAAGCGTTGCTGTATGGGTCTTTGTTGCAGGCGATGCCGTTCCTCAAGAATGATGAGCGCATGGCTATGTGGCAACAAAACTATGACCTCATCATGCGCACCTTGATGGCTGAGGATAAATTGAGACTGGCTGATCGTCAAGCCGTAGCGGTGGATTCATAATGAGTTACAACAGCCCTTTTACTGGTAACGTCATCCAACCAACTGACGTATCGTATCGCCGCATCACGCTGACGACTGACTTGCAGTTGGAATGGCCTATCAACGGCACGACAACTGACGACGCCGCCGCTCGAATCATGGAGGTGTCTACAGCCTCCAGCGCAAACGAGTTGTGGATGCCCCCAGCTAATCAAGCGTCAGTAGGTCAAGATGCATTGATCCGAAATGTCGGCGCTGTAAGTTTGCTGGTTAAAGACTACACTGGTTTGAATACCATTGTGACTGTAGCCGCTGGCGAGGCTCAGTACATCTACATTACCGCAAATCCAACCACAGCAGGTACTTGGGGCATCATTGCCTACGGTATTGGTTCTTCTGGTGCAGATGCCGCTACGCTGGCTGGATACGGTCTTTTGGCTATTGGTCAAACACTGAACCAAAGCCAACCTGTTACCACGTTTTCATCTAACTACACAGCACTTACTACTGATCGTTCTAACACTTATGTGTGGACTGGTGGTGCTGGAACATTGACCCTAACAGCCGCCGCAACATTGGGCGACAACTGGTTTATGTTCTTGCGTAATAGCGGAACTGGTGCTTTGACGGTTGCAGGTTCTGGTGGAAATACCATCAACGGTTCTGCAACAATCATTCTTCAACCAAGCGACTCTTGCATTATTGTTTGCAGTGGTTCTACGTTCTACACGGTAGGTTTGGGTAAGTCTACGCAATTTGCGTTTACTCAATTGACCAAAGCAGTAGTAACTGGTAACTACACATTGACTTCAGCCGAAGCCTCCAATGTGATCCAAAAGTACACTGGAACGCTGACTGGAAACGTAAACATCATTGTTCCTCCAACAGTGCAGGTGTACTACATTCAGAATGCTACGGTCGGTGGGGTGGGTAACTATACGATTACCATCACAACCAATACTGGAGGCTCTACTGCAACGATTGCGTCAAATCAACAGGCAACATTGATTTGCGATTCTACAAACTTAGTTAATGCCAACACGGTATTGGCTGGTTCATCTTCAATTGGTTTGGTCAACGGAACTGTTGGTGCTCCTGCTTTGTATTTTTCTTCAGAGGCAAGCACTGGTGTGTATCGCGCCGCTTCTGGTGAGTTCAACACTTCAATTCTTGGTGTGTTGAGATCAACATTGTCAGCAACAGGTTTGGCAATTGTTGGAAATGTCTCTGGTGTTGCTGGGGTGTTTTCTGGTGCTGTATCTGGTACGACTGGAACATTTACTACTGGTATTACTGGCGGAACATTTACATGACCAAAAAAGTTTTTTCGATTGATACGCAACCCGGTGTCCAGCGGGATGGTACATATTTCGACAAAAACTTTTACTCCGACGGTCGTTGGGTAAGGTTTCAACGTGGTCGTCCTCGCAAGATTGGCGGTTATCGCGCCATTACAAATGACGCTTTTGGTTACTCTCGCGGTATCTACGTCAACTCTACTGACGGTATCAATCAAGTATTTAACGGCTATAACAATGGTTTGGAAGTCGTCAACATTGACAACAATGGTATTGGTGCTGGTGTTAGTGAATTCACCTTTACTGGTTTGGTTTTAACACTCAACACGCTTGTTGGTGGAACCTTGTACACCAACGGCACATATACCAACGTAACCCTCACAGGAGGCTCTGGATCAGGGGCAAAAGCTACAATTGTTGTGTCTGGTGGCTCTGTGACCACTGTAACAATTACGACGGCTGGAAACGGTTACGTTGTTGGTAACACATTAAGCGCAACAGCCGCAAGCATTGGTGGAACTGGTAGTGGGTTTTCAATTAAGGTTGCAACAATTGATGACGGATTCACAGCCAGTAATCTAAACCTTTGGCAATTTGATTCGACCTTTGATTCTCAAGGTTCTGGAAACCAGTTGTTGCTTGCGCACCCCGGTCTGAACTTAGCGGAAATTGATCAAACCGTAAACACGCCAGTTTTAGCAGGGAACATTTCTGGCACCTCCATGTCTCCCCTGACTGATACTACTGGAACATCGCCAACAGGTGACATTATTGAAGTATCTGGTGGCGTGGTTGTTTTGCACCCATATGTTTTTGTGTATGGAGACAACGGTCTGATTAAAAATTCAGTGGCTGGTAATCCATATGATTGGAACGGTGCAGATGCAAACGAGGTCAATGTAGCCTCTACAAAGATTGTCAAGGGTTTACCTGTTCGTGGTGGTTCTAATGCCCCATCTGGTTTGTTTTGGGCGCTTGATTCATTGATTCGCGTTTCTTACACTCCAACAACAATTAGCACTGGCGGAACAACATCGACGTTTTATTGGCGCTATGACGTGATCTCTAGCCAATCTTCTATCTTGTCTTCTCAGTGCGTCATTGAGTACGACGGTATCTATTATTGGATTGGTGTTGATAGATTCTTGCTCTACAACGGTGTAGTCAAGGAAATTCCAAACTCCATGAACCAAAACTACTTCTTTGACAACCTAAATTATGACCAACGTCAAAAAGTTTGGGCTACAAAGGTTCCTCGTTTTGGTGAAGTTTGGTGGTTCTTCCCTTCTGGTGACTCAGAAGAATGTAACGATTGCGTGATTTACAACATCCGCGAAAACTGTTGGTATGACGGCGGTCAGGCATTGGGTTCTCGTCGCACGGCTGGTTACTTTTCTCAAGTGTTCAAGTACCCTATCAATGCTGGCGTAGATTTGACAGTGCAAGAAGAAGTTTTTGCTACAACAATTGACACAACAAATACAAGTGCAAATATTGAAGTGCCAGTAAACAATTTGATTGCACTAAATCAACTGGTGATTGCAACAGGTATTCCAGACAACAGCATAGTGACTGCAATTGCTCCAAGTGCAACGGCTGGATACTTTACTGTCACACTTAGCAATGTTGCCACGGCAACTGGTACTGCTGTTAGTGCAACTTTTAATACGACGGCAAATCGAATAACTTTGTGGCAACACGAGATTGGTACTGATGAGGTAAATGATCAAACTGTAAATGCCATTGAAAGTTATTTTGAAACATCTGACTTGGGTTGGGTGGGGGGCGGCCCGTCCCAGTCACCACAACCACTGCAAGGCGGTGCGGGTGAAAACTTCTGGTTGCACTTAGAGCGTGTTGAACCTGACTTTGTTCAATCAGAGCAGATGTCGTTGCAAATCATTGGTAGACCGTTTGCGCAAAAAGCAGATGTAATTTCTGATCCATATTATTTTGATCCAGACACTGGAAAAATTGATATGCGTGAACAGCGTCGAGAGATACGATTGAGATTCACAAGCAACGTGCAAGGCGGAAACTACCAAATGGGTCGAGTTCTGCTCAGTGCCAACTTGGGCGACGTTCGTCCATACGGGGGTTAACATGGCGCTGGCTGTTGTTTACGACCCTCGATTTCAAGATTGGAATTCTTGGGCTTCTCTTATGGTGGAAGCGTATGCGGGTCAACAGTTGTCTATTCCTTCTGGTGAAGAACATTGGAAAGAGTGGGCGGCAAGTCTAAAAGCTATTGATGTGTTTACGAACGAGGGCATCCCCGGCCCGTACATCTACGACAACTGGCAAGACTGGGCGGCGGCTCTAGTCGGCGCTGTTAACCAGAAGACTGAACAAAATGCGTAACGATAACGACGACGACTACTACACGGCTTATGAGGATTCCGCTCCTGCCGTTTCTGATGCCGACATTAGAGCCTTTGTTGAAGCCAACATTGGTAACCCAGCACTGATTGCTGAGACAGCGGCGCAGTATGGTGTTTCTGTTGACGACTTGTCTCGCGCTACTGGCTATGATTCCAATGCTGTTGTCAGTTATTTTCAGCAAGCTGATGTTGCTCCCCCTGCTTATGAACCTCCACCTACTGGTGGTTTAAGTGCTGTTTCTGTTGCTGAGGAACCTACTCCACCACCACCTCCAGATGAACGTGTTTACGAGCCTCCAGATGAGCGTGTTTACGAACCTCCACGTCCTGATGAGCCACCTCCTAGACCAGAGCCTCCTCCTCCGCCAGAGCCGCCAGTTTATGAGCCACCAGAACCTCCACCAACAAGGATTGTAGAAACAAACGCGCCTGTTGATTTAGGCGATGGTACGTTTAGAACGCGCGGCGGCACCATCATCGATAAAGATGGTCGACCCGTTACTAAGACTGTTGACACAACGTCTACTGCTGTTGTTAATACTCCAAAAACATACACTCAAACTGAAGTCAATGACGCTCTAACAAATCTGCTTGCTAATGATCCTAATGCTAAAAGATCAGATGTAGCCGCGCTTGCCTCCACATTAGGCATAACCGCAGATCAAGTTAATGCCGCATACAGTAGTTTGCCAGCCGCCAAAACAACTGTTGCTGATACAACTACAGGTACAGCAACTGGTACAACTAAAACAACTGACACAACTACTGCCGTTGCACTGCCCACGCTTACTGACTATCAAGGTAATCAGTTTGACGGTGCTCAGTTATTAACGCTGGCTCAACAGATTGCACAAAACGCAGGCTCCATGACTGGTGGTGCATTTCAAACTAAAGGTGAGAACATTGGTTTTGCCGCAACCGAAGCAAACAATTTATTAGGCAGGACAGCCACAGCATCAGAACAAGTTCTGCTTGATATGGCGCGTCAATTTATTCAATCTGGCGTAACTGATTTAAGTCAGTTAAAAACCCAAGACATTACAAGTAGCGGTGTTAGTGTTCAACTTGACCCTGAGACAAACCAATACTACGCACTTATTCCAAGTGCTGATGGCGAAACATCTACTCGCAAAGAATTAACTCCTGATCAAGTTGCCAAGATTAAAACTGAGGAAATTTATTTAGGTGGTGATAACGGCACACAAATCCAAAGAACAATTGATGACTTAGTCACGGGCAAAGGTTTGTTTGCCAATGGCAAGCTGTTGACAGCGCAAGATGCTGTAGACAATCCTATTGCATACACCATTGGTTCTACCTACACGGGTGGTGGTGGTACTAGTTATGACTTAAAGTTTGATCCTAAGACTGGCAAGTCGGTAGTTTCTGCAAATGGTTTTACAACCAGCGATGCAGATACGATCATGCCAATCATTATGATTGCGTCCAACTTCTTGTTGCCGGGCGTTGGCTCCATGCTTACCAGCACTCTTGTTGAAGCTGGTATGAGTGAGATAGTGTCTCAGGTTGTTTCTAAGTCCATCATCAACGGCGTGACAAGCGGCATCATGGCTGAAGCCTCTGGTGGTGATTTTGGCGACGGATTCTTAAAGGGTTCTATTACTGGTGCAATCTCTGCTGGGGTCGCTCCAATGATCTCTACGGCTTTGCCTTCAGACTTATCGCCTGCCGTATCAAGCGCACTTACTAAAGCAGGCACAGCGGCTATAACGGCTTTGGCGACTGGTACAGATGTCGGTACTGCTATTGGCACTCAGTTGCTTAATTCTGCCGTTGGAACAGGTCTTTCTTCTGTTACTGGCGAGATGGGACTTTCCACAGCGGATGCAAAATTGTTAAATTCTGTTTTGACTCCAGTTGTAACTCAATTAGTCACTAACGGTAATGTCAACGATGCAACCCTAATGAATGCCGTGTTGTTGGCTGGTTCAACCATTCTTGCCAATACGGGTTCTAACACTGTAAACAATGTATCTACATTGACTACTGGCACTGATGCTGACAAAACGGTTGGTGGTTTGAACTTGCTTGCAAGTACAACAGGCAATGAAACATTAACTGATTTGGCATCAACAGTTGGAACTGGTTTGGGTGCGGTATCTACAGCAACTGGATTGTTGAACAAAGCAACGTCTTTAACCAAGCCCGTTACCAAAGTTAACAAAACAAGAGCCAATTTGACTGGTGCTTTAAGAACAACTAAGCCAACAACAAGAACAGCGGCTGTAAAACCTGCGGCACTTGGTGCATTGAATACAGCCAAGAAAACCATATCGGCACAACAGATGTCTCAGATGAAGGCATCTAAACCGCCAGCACGAGTTAATGTGGCAAACTTGACAGCAATTAAAAAACCACCACAAAGGGTGGATGTTAAAACCTTAATACCTGTAAAAAAGGCACAGTTGCCAGCAGGTCTGAATACGAAGAAAATGGGGTAAATTATGGCAAGAACAGTACGCAACCCTTTGGAATTAAGAACGCCCGTCCGAACAATTAGTTCGGTGATGCGTAACGCCCCCAACAAAAGATTCAGACCTACTGAGTTAGATTTTGGTGATGGTCGCGGTGACCGAGGCGGTCGCGGTGGCATGGGTGTTCGCGGCGGTCAAGATGATTTTGGCAATTTAACCTCTGTTTCTCGCGCTCCCCGTGAAACAATTGCTAGTCGCGCACCCGTATCTGAAGGCGTAGCGACTCCTATTTCCCGTGGAACAACTACTGGTGCTCCAGCGGCGCGTGTACAAACAGGTACAACAAGAGCGCCTCAAGCTAGTCCCAAACCTGCCATTACTTCTGCAATTAAAAAACCTGCTGTAGCGGCAAAGACTACTACGCCTGCGGCAAAACCTCCTGTTGCGGCTAAAACAACAACCAAGACTCCAGTTGCCGCCAAGACTACTACGACAAAGGCACCTGTTGCGGCTAAAACTACAGCAACAAAACCAGTAACAACAGCAAAAAAACCTGCCGTTACTCCAACTAAGCCAGCAACAAAGCCATCAAGCAGTTTAACAAGTACGTTGAAAAAAGCGGCTGTTGCCGCAGGAACTGCCGCGCTAGTTAACAAGGCAGTTAACAAATTAACGACGCCTAAAACACCCGTTGTAAAGCCGCCAGTGATTCCCGGCACACCTAAGCCACCAATTGGCAAACAACCAGTTATCCCCGGAACGCCTAAGCCTCCAATTACATCTATTGTTAAGCCAGCAGGCATTCCGACAAAGGGTGGCGTTGGGATAAAGCCCGGCGGGGGCGCTCCTACTTTGAAGCCACCAGCAGGCACTAAACCTCCTGTTGTTCCTAAAGGCTCTACAGCAGGCGCAACTGGCGCATTGACTGAAGATCAAATTCAAGCCGAGTTAGATCGCGTTAGAACAGAGACAGAGGGCAATGTTGTTCCTGAAGGCGCTGTAACAAATGAAGATGGTTCTTACTCAGTTACCGAAAATGGAATGATTAACACCTATGACAAGGATGGAAACATCATTGGCATGGAGGCGGTTACAGATACCACAACCGACACTACAACTGACACAACTACTGGCGTAGATACCACCACTGGTTTGACCAGAAGCCTTACTGGTGGTGCTGGAGACACAACGGTTACTGGTGAAGACACCTCTGGAATGACAGACCTTGGCGAAGGTTACTTTGCTGATGCAAGTGGAAACATCTACGGCGCTGATGGAAACTTGATGTACACCGTTGGTGCAGACGGAGAATACGTTGATGCCTCTGCTTCAGGTGCTACTACAACTGCTGATGAAACAACTTGGACAGACCCAGAAACAGGTTTAACTTGGAATATGGGTGAAGATGGTAGTTGGTCACAAGAGGGCGTTAGCACTGAAGACGTAACCTCTTGGACTGACCCTGAGACAGGATTAACTTGGAATCAGGGTGCAGACGGTGAGTGGTCTCAAGAGGGGTTTGATGCTTCTGCTGAAGATACAACTTCTTGGACTGATCCAGAAACAGGTCTTACTTGGAATCAAGGTGCTGATGGTGAATGGTCTCAAGAAGGTTTTGACGCATCTGGCGAAGATTACACATTAGGTGATGACGGATCAGGTGAAGACACATACGTTGCTGACGATGAATACGTCGATGACGGTACAAATTACGAAGAAGATGCCAAGGGTGGTTCAATTCGTCGTAAGCGTCATTTTGACGATGGTGGCTATACAGGTCTTGGTTACGGCGAAGATTTTGGTTACTCTGACACTGGCGAAGAAGTTCAAGATTTTCAGAACGTCGGCTACAACTATGGTGAGTTTGACGACCCAACAATGTTTGCTGGTGATACATCACCATATGCTGGAAGCATGGCAAGAAATACTTATTTGAGTTCAGCGTCATTGCCATCCCCAGAGGGTTGGCCTGCTGGTTTCGTTGACAACGGTGACGGCACGGCTACCTATGTTGATGATGACGGTAGCACAATGACAATTGATGCCGACAGCAACATTGTTTATGTAACTGATACAGAGGGAAATTCCTTTGACTCTGAGGGCAATACTGTTGACCCAGCAAATATCTCATCTACTTCAAGCACAGGCGGATGGAATGACAATGGCGATGGAACATATAGTCGTTGGGATGGTGATCAATATGTAACCGTTGACGGCGAAACCAATACTGAATTGCTTCGCACCGACTCTGAAGGAAACCCAGTTACTGCTCCAGTAGGATCAATTACCTCTTCTGGTGGTGGAAACAAGCCAAGTTTTGCAACAGCGGCGGCTGATGCGGCGGTTAATCAAAACCAGCCAGACCAAACTGGCATTTTGGATTCATTGTTAAATGCCGTTCGCGATAACCCCGGTCTGGCTGGCGGAGCCGTAGGTGCTCTGATTGCATCTTTGATGGATCAAGCCGAAAGCAGTGAGTCTGCTAGTCCAAGCCAACCCGTTGACATCTCTGAGTTAACTTCGTTTGACCCACGCACTACAGACTTTGGTGCAGGCATGGTGGGTGGTCGCACAGGTACTGGTAGCCCAATTGTTTCTTATTCTGACTATGCAGAAGGCTACGGCGATGAGACTCCTGATGACCGTCTGTATTCAGACCTTGGTATCTCTGGCTGGCTCAGAGAGCCTGACATGAACAATTACAGGGATGAAGAGGGCAACCTATTAGATCAGTCTGGAAACCTTGTTGATGAATATGGCTACTTGCTAGAAGACGGTGACTATGAGGAAGCAGTTCCTGAAGAGGAAACTGCTGTCGAGGACGCATACGAAGCCGAAGAAGAACCAGCAATGGCGGGTGGCGGTACAACGCACTACACGTTTGGTCGCGTAATGAACCCTGCTGACAATCTTGGTTTGGGTCAAGGTATGAAAAAGGGTGGTCTGTCACAGGCTCACACCGTTCACAGCCACCACACCAATCCAGTGGTGAACAACCGTGTGGACTTCCGCAAAGGTTCTGCCGTTAACGGTGCTGGCGACGGACAGTCTGACGACATTCCAGCGTGGTTAGCTGACGGTGAGTACGTTATGGATGCCGAATTGGTTTCCATGTTAGGTAACGGCTCAAACAAAGCTGGCGCAAAAGTTCTTGATAAATTCCGAGAAAACATTCGTGCTCACAAAAGAAGCGCACCTCTCGGTAAAATACCACCAAAGGCTAAATCACCTTTGAACTATCTGAAGGAGTCTATGAATGGCTGATCTATTCCAAGGCGCGGCACTGCCTGACGTAACAACAACAACGCAGTCGCAAGACACCGCCCCCCAGTTTTACACTGACTACCTACAAGACATTGCTAACTTAGGTCAAAGCGCCGTCCAACAGGGCGGTGTGGCAGGCTTTAGCCCATTGCAACAGCAAGCCCTCCAGATGGCTCCCAATCTGGCTTTTTCAGGTACTGGCACATTAGGTCAAGCCAGCCAGATGCTCACGGGTGCAGGCGGTACAGCCGCTCCTGAGATTGTCGGCGGGTACATGAACCCCTATCAAGACTATGTGGTCGATGAAATGGGTCGCCTGACACAACGCAACGTGCAAGAAAACGTGCTTCCAGCATTGGGTGCGGCGGCGGCTGGTACTGGACAGTTTGGCTCACGTCGCCAACAGCAAGTCACTGGAAACACGCTTAGAGACATTCAGAGCGATTTATTGGGAAGACAGTACCAAGCCCTCAGCGGTGGTTACGACACAGCTACAAAAGCCGCTCAGAACGATTTACAGCGCCAATTGCAAGCTGGTCAGGGTTTGACTCAGTTAGGACAAGAGCAGTATCAGACAGGAACGGGTGGATTGACTACGCTGTTCAACATGGGTGCCAACGAGCAAAAGTTAGGTCAAGCCGCATTGGATTATCCAATGATTCAGGCTCAGAACTATGCCAAGTTGTTGCAGGGTCAGAACATCCCCGGCGGGTCAATCAAGCAAAGCACCGCGCCCGGTCAACAAGGTCAGTTTGGCATCAGCCCATTGGCTCAAATTGGTTCTTTGGGTTCTATCCTGTATTCTCTGTATTCGGGCGACCCTACTGCCGCCGCAAAGACAGCAACCACTGTTGGCGTACCTCAAAAGGCAGGCGGTGGTGCCGTAATGATGGCTGAGGGTGGCGGTCTGCAAGACGTTATGCCAAACAATGCCGCATACCACGATGGTCAGGGTAATTATTACGACGAACACGGTTATTTGGTGGGGTAAAGAATGATTGCACAACAACCACAGGGCGGCTTGGGTCAAGTCTCCCAGCCACCACAGGCTAAACCAGCCGCTTTGCCACAGGGTAAGCCTGCGCAAAAAACAGATCAATCTGCTGATGCAGATCGCATTGCCGCTGAACAAATAACTGCTCAAGATGAACCGTTTGATGTCAACAAAGAAATTACGAACTTAAATAAGGGTCGTATGCAGTTGGATCAGCAGATTCAAAAAATGCAAGAGTCTTTAGCCAAACGCACAACCCTTCCCTATGATCCACGTTTTATGGCGTTAGGCGTTGGTTTGGCTCAACCTACAAAGACTGGTCAATTTGTTGAGTCTCTTGGTCAGGGCATGGGAGCATTCCAAAAAGCCACAACAGATGAAATGGCGCGTGAACAAGGTGTTGACACACAAAACCTTGACTTGATGATGAAGCAACAGCAGTTGCGTCAAAAGCTGGCTGGTTCTGCAATGCTCCAAAACTTGGGTGGCGGTGCTCCTATGCCATCACAGGCACCTACTGGCGGCGCTCCTTTAGGTGGATTAGCGGTTCCTGCTGGTGGTGCTGGCGCTCCTCCAATGGGTGGTGGTATGCCCCCAAGTCGCCCCGGTCTCCCGACCACGGTCACAGGCTTTGCACCTATTGGTCGCAGAGAACTTGTCGCGGCTCAACAGATTGGTGACCCAGACACAGAAAAGTTTTTGTTCAACCTTCAGAAGGCTGAAGTCGAAGCCAAGAAAGCGGCTGACGCTGGATTCACTGAGGTTACTATTCCTTACAGCGACAAGAAGGTTAAGGTTCGCACTGAGGTGGCTGACGGTTTCTTTGATGCCGCACGCCAAGCCGCCACTACTGGTAACGAGCAAATCCTAATTCGCTTTATGGCTGAAAACGGCATGATTGCCCCAACAGGCAAAAAGAATGCTCTGGGCAAAACAGAGTACGAGAGACCAAAAACAGAACTTGAATCAGCGCAGGAAAGAGAGCGCTTAACGCAAACCGAAAAAACTCGCGCTGAGTCTTCAGAAAAATCTGCAACCGATTTGAAAAATCGTGCATCTGTTGCTTTTGACAATCAGCAAACAGCCGCTGACATGATTTCGTATGCAAAGAACAACCCAGAGGTGTTCCGCCTGCTAAACACTGGTAAGACCAAAGATGTGGTTATGAAGGCATTGGGTGCTGGCATTCAAACTCCAAGCGGTTCTATCAATTTGCCAGTCAACATTCTCAAGCAACAAGGTCTTACAGACGATCAGATCGATACCTTGCAAATGTTTGCTCAGTCTGCCGCACAACTTAACATTCAGTTCCGCAAGACCATGCAGGGTCAGGGACAGATCACAGAGAAAGAAAGCCAACTTGCCGCAGAACTTGGCGCTATGCCAACCGACAGCGATGTTGTCATTCGACTTAAGTCTGAGTTGCTCATTGAGCGCTCTAAGTTTGACGACAAAGCATACGGTCAGTGGCTTGAGTACCGCAGGACTGGTAAGTCTTACGACGAGTATATGCACTCTGCTGAATACAAAGCGCTCAAGGCTGACTACGCTGACACCCTCAAGAACATTCGCGAGGCTAATGCGGACTTGCTCAAAAAGAAGCCCAAGCCAGCGGTGGCTCCAACCAATCCTAATGCAAGACCACCAGCTACGCCGTTGCCATCTACGGATTCGTCGGTGCCGCCCGGCTACATCCGAGACCCACAAACTCAAGTGATTCGCAAGAAACGCGAAGGGGAGTGATATGGCAAATGACCATGTAAAGATGTTTGCTGAGGAGTACGCTCCTATTGCCATACAGGTGAGCCAGAAAACAGGCATTGCTCCCTCTGTTCTTTTAGCGCAGTGGGGAATGGAAACTGACTACGGTCGCAAAGCTGTGGGACATTTCAACTTTGGCAACATCAAAGATATGTCTGGCGCTGGAACACCAGCCACTGACAACAGAACTGGGTCAAGAGACAAGTACATCAACTTTGAAAGCCCAGAGGCTTTTGGTGACTACTACGCGCACATGATGCGCCGCCTATACCCCAATGCATTGAATGCAGGCACAGACATTTCCAAGTACGCAGAAGGTCTACGCTCAGGCATTAAGGGATCGTATGCAGAAGACGAGAATTATGAGGATGCAATCAGGGGTGCTCATAAAACCACTACAGGCTTCTACAAAGACCCAGAAGAGATTCCTACAGTCAAACCAATGACCGAGGCAGAGCGCATCAAACAAGATCGCCTAGACGCTGGAACAACTGATGAACCGCCCAAGCCAGAACCAAAAGAAACTATTGACCCAGCTACTGGTGCGCTTGCGGGTGCTGGTTTTTCTGCATTAGGTCAGATTCCTTTTGATCCGCAAATGCCCGCTAAGGCTCCAGACCTTAGTTCGCTTCAGGATGCGGCAAAAAAAGCCAAGGTTCGCGCAGACATTGCCGAGCAACGACTGCAACAGCGCATGAGTAGCACAACACCAATTGCTGGTGGCACAGACCTTGACGCGCTAGAAGCTGAGTACAAGCGGACGCAGTTCTTTTTAAAGTATGCCGAAGAGGACTTACAGAAGGCTGTAAACGCTCAGAAGGCAAAGATGCCACCTACCATAGCACCAGCCACTCCAAACGTCCCACAAGGCGTTTCTGCGGCTCCTGAGACCCCTTCTATCATTACCGATCCTAACCAACCATCGGCAGATCAGCATACCCGTGCCATTCAAGGCACGACTGTAGATGATGTGACAGGACGCGCACGCCAAACAACCTACAACGAGCGCACCTCTCAAATTGCTCGAAATGCGGCTAACCAACAGCAAGTTTTGCAAGCCCTTGGTCAGCAGGGTCTTGTTGACCCTAACAAGGCTTTTGCATTGACTGAAGGTATCAGCGGTTCAACACCTAGCGGTGTGATGGTTAGCCCTGACCTTGCTGGTGAACGTCAACAGCAGGCAGAACTTGAGCAACGCATGGCTGACGACAAAGCCGCGCAGGAAAGATTAGCCCAGCAAGAAGAGATGCAACGGCTAAAAAATGAAAAGGCTCTTGCGGCTCAACAAAACACTCAAGCACAAAAGGCATTTGAACAAGCGCAAAAAGCTAAAGCGTCTGGTGTTACACGCGCACAGACTGCCGCAGAGACAGCCGCTGATCGATACGCCGCCGCTCAAGCAGATGTAGCTTCTGGTCGTAAATTGGCAAAGACAGCGCCGGGCATGGTGACGCGCCCCCTTGAAGTTACGGGTGTAAAGTCTGGCAAAGCAGGCATAGCAACCCGCGCAGGCATTGGTGCAATTGGTGGTCTACAAGCCGCTAGGGGTATCAATGAACTAGCCAATATGCCAATTGAAGAATTACTCAAAAGATATCAAGCTGGTGAGCGCAGTCCTGAGTTGCTTGCGGCTATCCAGAAAGTGGCTGGTGCGGGTGCTCAAACTGGTTTTGGTGCGGCGGCTACCGTGCCAGTGATTGGCCCTAGAACCGCACGCATCAAAGGTGCTGGTGCAATCGGTACAGGTTTAATGGGAGCCTACGAAGGCTACAAGGCTCTGACAGAAAAAGAGCCGCAATGATTGTCATTTGAGGAGCAGTTGCCACTCTCCTTTTAGCCCCCCTAAGACGGGGGCTTTTTTTATGCTGAACCACCAGTGGTGTAAAGCAACAACTGGGTTTGAAAGAAACTTTCTTTGGCCTCTTCAAACCCGTCGTCGTAACCTCGTTCGTAAGCCTCTTCCAAGGCTTTTAGAATTTCGGCTTCTGATTGCTCAGTGCTTTCCCAACCTCTCGGTTCATATCGCTTACGATCTGTACGCATCTTAGGTGCTCCCTCATTGCAATCGTAGGCGTTACATATGCTTCAATTTTATGGGCAAACTGAATGATGTCTAGGTCGTCTGCATAGATTGCGTCGGGCAATTTTTCGTCGCAGTAAAAATAGACTTGTTTGATTTCTTCTTCACTTAACATTGATACCTCATTGATGTTGATTTTTAAGTTGCCAGAAAGATAGCAGGTGCATGAACATATCGAACCCGCGACTCAAGTCCTCGGCTGACCATTCTTTGACGACGACCAGACCTTCAACATTGCGGGACACAAATACGTTCGCACACCGTGCATGGGGGATACCTAAACCAACTCGATATGCCGAGAGTTGCATAAGGTGTTCGTCATAGGCGTCGACCTTTGCAGGGTCGGTGAACTCTTTAGTTTTGATGTCAATGACGGCGTTAAGGGTGCCAGCGCAAAATAGATCGCACTTACCTCCAAAACCCGCCTCGTGTGCAAATGAACGCTCGGAAATCCAAACGGCTTCTCCGAAGTGCTCAGTGATTGCTTTGACACAGGCTGTAACACTCTCTTGGTGTCTTCCTGTAGGTGTATCTTCATAATGTCCTTGAATCGATGCATGGATAGCAGTTCCCGCATCCGCCGCAGACCGACCCTGTTCTTTGGAATCGTTGATGATTCGGTCGATGTATTCCTTTTCAGGTTCGTCTGGGCGGCGGGGAAGGGTTAGCGCCGCATAAAGAACTTGTTGTTGCATCCAAGCCAGCAGAGCGGGTTTAGCGGCAACATTGAGCACCGTCGTGACCGAGGGTACCAAGTTCATCTTGCGTGCGTCACGCAGGGTTGTATTGCGCTGACCGCCCTTAGCGGCTTCAACGGTGTATTGCGGAGCACCCTCGCGGGTGTACCAATGATTGCTCTCACTTGCGCGAGGTGATGATACTGTTAACGTCATTGACAATCTTCCGTTTTAAAAGGGGATGTCACTGTCCATGTCATCAAAACCAGAACTTGGTGCTTGCTTTGGTGTAGGCAGTATCTTTTTGTTCCACTCAGGAGTAGATTGAATCTTCTCTTTGATTTTGTTTCCAAAGGTCTCAAACAATGCCATGTCTGGATTCTCTAAATCAAAAATCTTCAACTCGTTGTGACCCTCTGGCAGACCAGCTTTTTTGATCTGTGAGGACACTGGGTTGATGCTAGAAATGTTGGTGTACTCGTTGCCGTCGTTACCCTGCTCTTTGACAACAGACAACATAGCCCAAACACCCAATACATTTTTGAGTTGAAACCCTTTGAGTTCTTCAGGCGTAAATGCGCGTGAACGCCAGTTTTCGAGTTCCTGCCGCAGAATAGCATTCTCACCAAGGCTGGCGGTGAAGTTCTTGCTGATAGACATTGGCTCACCCTTGTCGGTCACAATCGGATTGCCGTCAGCATCCTCGCTGTGAACCTCAAACTGCAACATAACTTTTGGCTGTTGCTTGGTCTGACCCTTCCAAGTGGTGGATTGCGTACCCATGTCAACGATGCGGTAGCACCGTGCTAGGTGCATACCAGACGGTACGGGTTTAAAGGTAGATGCTCCACCCGATGCTTTCACTGTTAGTCCCATTATTCGCTCCTTGAAATTGAAATGGTCTCTAGTTTCACTGTTGGCGTTCTAGGCACCCCACATTCACTGCGGATGATGTCCCAGTCAGCCCCTGTAGCAATACCCGCCTCAGCCCGTAAAAGGGCGTCCTCGAGCATTTGCATTCTTTCAAGCATTGCTTGTTCGTATTCGCTGTCCATAATTGTTCACGGTTAGGTTAAACACACCGCACTGTACCATGTTTAACTTGATCGTACAATACCACTTGCACAAATATTTTTTTGGTGTAAGATGACGTTAACTTAACAAAAGGAGTCGCATGACATTAACCGAATACTTTAACGATAAACCAAGGGGTGCCAAGGTCGCGTTAGCCAAGACTCTAGGCATCAGCAAAACATGGCTATCACTAATCATCAGTGGGCGATACCTGCCTAGCCCTGAACTGGCTCGAGACATCGAAGCGAATACTGGCAGAAAAGTGAAGAGGGCTGATCTCAGACCCGACATATTTGGAAAGACAGCGAAATGATTTGGTACAAATTCCACATTGGCGATTACATCTCACACACTATGCATTTGGACGATGCCGAAGACTTGGCGTATCGACGATTGTTGGATTGGTATTACATGAGCGAGAAACCTTTGCCACTGGACGTGGCATTGGTATCCCGCCGCATTAGGTTAGACGACGACGTGGTGGCTCCAGTCCTAAATGAGTTCTTTGAAAAGACACCTAACGGCTACATCAATTCGCGTGCAGACAAGGAAATTGCCTCGTACAACGTGAGGGTTGAGTTAAACAAAAGGTCTGGAAAATTAGGCGGTAGACCTAAAACCGCTGAGGTTTCTAAAGAAGAACCATTAAGCCCCCCCAAACAGAACAGAAACAGAACAGATACAGAACAGAACATAACAACAGATGCTAACGCATCTATGTCGGGAACTGCGTTCCCTCCCTGTCCCCACAAAGAGTTATTGAAACTTTATCAAAAACATTTGCCACACCTAACGCAACCAAGGCTGTGGGAAGGGTCTAGGATGACCAGCATGAAGTCAAGATGGGTTCAGGCTAGTAAACCATCAGAATACTCGCCAAACGGCTATAACAGCCTTCCAGACGGCTTGGCATGGTGGGATTCTTTTTTTGGCTACATAGCTAACGACACAAGCCTTGCAAAAGGTTTTGAGACTAACGGTAGGACGTGGCAACCAGACTTGGTTTGGATTATCAACCCGACCAACTTTGCAAAAATTATTGATGGGAAATATTCAAAATGACATTTGCTAAACCAGACAAAAAAGGCGACGACTTTGATGATGACTCGAAGAGGTACTGCTCGTACCCCGGCTGTCAAAACCTGTGGTCAGTCCGCATTGATAGGCAGTTATGCAGTCGCCATGCTTGGGGTGATCAAAAACCTAAGAAACCGATACCGCAGAACTACTACGAAAAAGATACGGATTTTTGATGAACTTTTTTGATGCAAAGAAACTGTTGGATGAAGTGAAGGAGGGGATACAACACCCCCTGCACAAGATCACGCTGGCTTTACAACTAACTGGCGACTTAGACTTTGAATGAGAAAAAAGAAGGTCAAGGAATCGATGAACATCGCCACCGTTGTCTCGTTCGGTGGGTCATCGCAAAGCGCATCCAAGATCGTGCTGGTGCAATCGAGTGGCTTGAAGGTTACCGTGACCACAATGGGAAGAATCACAGAGGATGGAACGACATTCATCCCAAGTCTAGACTTGAAGCGGATGTTAAGGATCAATGGAACAAAGGTAACAGAGGAAATGAAGGCGAATGGAAATGATTGAAATCACACTACCTTGGCCTCCCTCAGTCAACACATACTGGCGTAACTTTGACGGTCGCATGATCATCAGCGCAAGAGGGCGTGAGTACCGTGAGACTGTTGGTGATCAGATGACATTGCAAAAGATGGTGAAGCACTTCAAGGGTCATCTTAGGGTTGAGATTGAAGCATTCAGACCAGACAAACGACGCAGGGATTTGGATAACCTGCTGAAAGCAACGCTAGACGGATTGGCTCACGCTGGCGTGTACGAGGATGATTCACAGATTGTTGACTTGCGCATCTACTGGGCAAAAGACATCGGTGGAATGTTAAAAATTAAAATTGAGGAAATACTATGACCGCATATGCTTTTCGTTTTGTTAATGAAGCTGAAGAACCAACTGGTTACTACGGTTTTGCATTTGGTAAAAATAAATATGATTTGTTTTGGCAGATTGATGAATATGGCGATCCTTACAGCGTGCAAATCAGAACTATAGATCGAGGCAGTGTTTGTTTTTTGATTGAAAACGATCAATTGACTGAGCATGAAATTGAAGCTGACTACATTGAATTTGGAACTTGGAAGAGACCTAATTGGGATGCTCTTAAATTTTCTAAAACAGAGGCTAATGCATGAAAGATGAACCAAAACTAATTGACATTTTTGCAATGTTGGCTTTACACGCAATTTTGCGTAACGCTGATGAAGGTGTTTTCCCGCATGATATTGCGCGTGCATCGTATGATTTTGCAGAAGCAATGATGGAGGAAAGAGAGGAGCGTAATGGATGAAGTTTGGAACATCATGTTGTTGGTGTTTACATTGACTGGCGCTCTATGCTGGTTATGCATGGCAGTGTTTTTAGTTTGTATTTTATTTAGCGACAAAAGGAGCGAATGATGAGCGAAGAGAGAGACCCACACAAAGCAGTTGATTACATCTTGAAACACGCCGCGCTGTTTGCAAAGGCAAAGGCAGAGCGGACATACATCGAGCATTACCGCAAAAGTCTTAAAGCCTTGTTGATGAAGCGAAGTGGTGAGACTGCAATCGGTGCGCAGGAAAGAGAAGCCTACGCACACTCAGAAATGATTGCATTGCTAGACGGATTGAAAGAAGCGGTGGCTGTTGAGGAGCGCCTCAAGTGGGACATCACAGCCGCGACTTTGCGCGTGGAAATATGGCGAACAGAACAAGCGAACAACAGAGCAGAAGGGAAGGCAACATTATGAGAACAGAAGAAGACGAAGCATTCGAGGAGTTGGAGCAATCACTTGGATGGCGTAAGCGCCAGATTGTCCAGCGTCAACTGAGTGCTGAAGAAAACATGGCACGCAATGAGGTACTTGAAGAGATAGCCACGGTGTTTGACAAGATGAAAAACGGCGGAGATACCGTTGCCTCTTTCGCGTCCTACGTCAGGGGGATGAAGCAATGACCGATAAACAAAAGACCTGCCAAGTGTGCCGCCTGCGACCAGCAGATAAGCAGGTGCAAACTAGCAAGGGCGCTCCGCAGTGGAGATGCCTAACCTGCCATGACCTAAAAAACCGTGCAGGCTTTACAAAGGGGAAGCAATGAACAGAGAAGACATTATTCGCTTTGCACGAGAGGCGGGAATTGCAGACTCATGGGACTTGAATTGGCAAGACAAGATCATTGAACGCTTTGCCGCCCTTGTCGCTTCTGCCGAGCGTGAGGCGTGTGCTGAGATTTGCAGAAAACACGCTGATTTTTATGCGGGGCTTGAACCAAGCCCAATCGCGCAATCAGCATGGGCGGCTTGCATTGACAACCGTGATGCCATCCTAGCAAGAGGAGATAACAAATGAAATTCAGAAAGAAGCCTGTGGTGATTGAGGCCACACAATGGTTCAAGATGGGCGACCACCCCGCAGTTGAAAAGCATGATCGTGAAGAAGGTTTTGGTAAGGTTTACACGCTTGAAGGGGAGCACATTGTCACCCCTTGCGATTGGATCATCACAGGCGTAAAGGGTGAGCACTACCCATGCAAGCCTGACATCTTTGAGATGACATACGAGCGCGTGGAGGATGTATGAGCACAAGAAAACTTGGCACTTACGCAACACGAGAAGAGTTTTTAGAAAACGAGATTAGAACTCTGAACTACCACATTCAAAGCATGATCGACACCATGAAAGTGATGTCAATGAATCGGCAGGATATGTCGGACGAGTTGGAGCGCATGAAGCAGGAGATCAAATCCGCAGTCCTAGCCGAGCGTGAGGCGTGTGCAAAGGTGTGTGACGATTTGGATAAGATGCGCGGGTATTCGTATGCCGACAAATGCGCTACCGCCATTAGAGCAAGGGGACAAGCATGACCACACTCAAAGAAAAAAAGCATATGAATGCCGTGGCTGAACTAGGTTGTGCTGTTTGTAGACGGATGAATTATCCGGGCACCCCAGCAGAACTACACCATCCAAGGCGTCTAGCAGGCGGCTGGGGACGTTCTAGCCACATGAGTGTCATACCACTATGTTTAGAACACCACAGAGGCGCTACGGGCGTCCACGGGCTTGGCACAAAGGGTTTCCCTAAGCATTGGGGCTATGACGAGGCAGACCTGCTCAAAGATACCCTCCAATTGTTGGGTGTTGCAGAAGAACAACATTAGGGTATGTCCTAATAAAATAATTGTTGACCATGTTTAATTTGGAGTTACACTTCATCCATCGACACAGCAATAACGCATAGTCGATACAGCGAATAGGAAACAGCGAAATGAAAAACGATCTCAACACAAACAGCATTGACACATTGGGCGCATTGCTCGCTCAAATCAAAGACCTGACAGATCAGGCAGACGCCATCAAAGACGGCATCAAAGAGTCCGCCAGCGCAGGCGGTGCCAAGGTTGTCGAAGGTGCTTTGTTCAAAGCCACCTACGTCGAAGCTAACCGCACAGTGTTCGACAAAGATGCATTCATCAAAGAGTTTGGCGCTGACGCATACGCCAAGTACACAAAGACCACAGCAGTGTTCTCTGTCAAGGTCACATCACGTTAATCAACCCGCCCCTTCGGGGGCATAACAGCGAAGGAAAGAGAAATGAACGCAATATTAGCAATCAACATTGTAGAGGGCGGTGCAGAGTCAGAAGAGCAAGCCCTCGAAGCATGGCAGTACCTTGTCAATACAGGACTGGCATTTGAACTGCAAGGTTCCTACGGTCGCACAGCCGCCCGTTTGATTGAAGATGGTTTGATCAACGCACCAGAGGTGACAGCATGAAAAAAGACCCATCAATCTATTTGAGTTACAGCGAGCGCGGCTGGATTTTGATCAACCAAGGTTCCCCACTTTGCGACTACAAAAAGACCAAAGCAGAGGTCATGGAAGTTGTGAAGTTTTTTAAGATCACATTGCCAGACTGCACATGGAACGGTGATCGTGGTGAGTTTGTTGTTACAGACACGATTGAGGAAAGCCATGCAAGCTGAAGACTACAAACTAGAGCACTACACCCCAGTCCCATTTGAACAGCGTAAAAGGGACTTTTGGGAGTGGCACAAGGCTAACCCAAGGGTATGGGACTACTTCGAGCGATTCTCGCTTGAGGTGGTCAACAAGGGACACAAAAAGGTTAGCCATTGGCTGATCATCAATCGCATACGGTGGGAGGTCTACCTTGAGACCACGGGCGAAGAGTTCAAGATCAGCAACGACTACATCGCGTTTTATGCAAGGCTTTGGATAGCACGTCACCCAGAGCACAAAGACTTATTCACAATCAAGAGAATGATAGGGGAGCCAAATGAGTGAAACAGTAATGAGCGAATACATCAAAGGGTTTGATCACGGGTGCGACTACATTGTTGCGGAGATTGAGCGATACATCAAAGAATGCAACAGCCATGATGCATTGGTGCTAGTTGACTTGGTCAAGCGACTTAAAATGGAAGACAAACCAAAATGAAATTCATTGAATTATTTGCAGGCATTGGTGGGTTCCGCCTCGGGTTAGAAAAGGCGGGTCACGAGTGCGTGTGGGCTAACGAATTCACACTAAAGGCGGCAAGCATTTATGAACACAACTTCAAACACAAACCAGATGGACGAGACATCAGAGGAATTCACGTTGATGAAATCCCCAGCGCAAATTTACTCGTTGGAGGATTTCCATGCGCAACTTTCAGCGTTGCTGGAAGACGAACAGGGTTTGGGACAGAAGATACACGAGGTACTCTCTTTTTTGAAATCTGCCGAATCCTATCTGGTAAGCGAATCCCATATCTATTCCTTGAGAATGTTAAGGGACTCCTCAATCACGACGGAGGAAGAACCTTTGGAGTTATCGTCGCAAGTCTGGATGAACTGGGGTATGACGTGCAATGGGAGTGTCTTAACAGCAAGAATTTCGGAGTCCCACAGAATCGGGAGCGAGTCTTTATTGTCGGAAATCTTAGAGGACACCCCAGACCAAAAGTATTTCCTGTCGGAAGAAGTTATGCAGAAGATAGCGTACAACACCGAGGTGAACAAGATCAAGAACCGAGGGTTCGGAGCGAAGGTGGTCTCACTATCGGAACACTCTGTCACAGACTTTACAAGGGAGACACTAACAACTTCTACCTTGCTGGACAAATACGAGGACAAGCTGAACAACTTGAGAACACTACAGCAGGAGGAGGTAGTACCACCGAATCAGATGAGTCTGTTCGAGCAGTCCTAACACCAGCAAAAGAAAAGAAGCGCCAGCGTGGTCGACGCATGAAAGAACATAACGAACCAGCATTCACTCTCACTGCGCAGGATAGACATGGATTGATGGTGGGTTCTAGGTTGCGCAGATTCACACCGTTGGAATGTGAGAGGCTTCAGTCGCTACCTGATAATTGGACGCGCTGGTATGCAGACGGCTCAGAGGTTCCAGATACGCAACGATATGAGCGGTGTGGTCGTGCTGTTACTGTCAATGTGATATACGAAATTGCAAAGAGGTTACCAGCATGATAGACATCAAAAAGGTTTTGCTTCAGAGCGCGGGAACACCAGAGAATGACGCCGCTGTTTTGCTCAGTGCAGGGGTAGACTCATCTAGCGTTCTATTCGCGTTGCTAGAGGCTGGTAAGCGCGTCACAGCGTATTCGTTTTGCTTAGATGACAGAACGTCAACCGATGTTAAGTATGCGCAGATCACAGCAAAAGAATTCGGTGTACCGTTTGTGCAGATACCGCTACCGACAAGCATTGATTCGCTGAGAGAAGACCTAGTGGACTTGGTGCGGTTCGGTGCAAAGAAGAAGACAGACTTTGAGTGTGGTTGGCCAATGCTCTACGCATACAAAGCAGTCACTGAACGCGAGATATTTTCTGGCATGGGTGCAGACGGTCACTTCTGCATCAGCAAAAAAGGAATGATGCACTACAAAAACAGAATAGATGAATTTAGAAGCACGCTGTTTTCAAATCCATCATACGGTCAAGAGCACATCCACAGAAACCTTAGCAGGGTTTACAAAAAGTGTTGGGTTGCACCATACATGACGCAAGAGATGATTGACGAGTTAAAAGGTACAACATGGGATGAGGTCAATCGTCCGCATCAGAAGCAACCAATACTCGATGCATTTCCTGAGCAGTTCAAACGCATAAAAATTTTTAAGCACACCAACTTTCAAAAAGGTGACTCAGGTATCTCTGAGCATTTTGAAAAACTACTACACACTGACTTGAATGTTGGAAAGCATAAGTCGGTCGTTGGAATCTACAACTACTTAGTCAAAAACTTATCGAAAGAAAATGATGAACTCTTGGACATTTGATACACCAGAAATTGCAAACACATTTGACGCTCATGTGCGTGAGCAATTACCGTGGTACGACATGGTCACCGATGCGGTGGTCTACATCACCCAAAACTATTTGCCAGAGTATGGGGTGATAGTCGACATTGGTGCGTCAACAGGCAACATGATTGACAAACTTATGCCTTTGGCAAATGAACGCATGGCAGATATTGTTGCCATTGAAAAAAGCATTCCCATGTGCGCAATTCTTAAAAAGAAATACAACAAAAAAAGCGATTGTGTTGTTGTGGAAAACTCAGACGTAACCAGAGGAGACTTACCCAAAGCTGATGTGTATATTTTGTTTTTGACAATGATGTTCATTCCAATAGAAAAACGCAAAGCCTTAATCGACTCTATGAGAGCGAATTGCAAGCAGGGTGGGGTGATAGTAGTGGTGGACAAGGTTTGTGATCACGGCGGGTACTTTGCGACCGTCCTGAAGCGCCTTACCATGCACTTCAAGCTACAGCAGGGTGCCAAGCCAGAGGACGTGCTCAACAAAGAGATGAGCCTAGCAGGGGTGCAGATACCCATCGACCCAGCCATTCTGGGGACAGATGCCAAACAATTTTTTCGCATGGGTGAGTTTGCAGGGTGGGTGATTGAGACTTAGGGAAAATACTTAGAAATATTTTTAAAATAGTTGTTGACTCGTTTAATTTACGGTTACACTAACAACACTGCAACATCGCAGTGACAGCGAATCTAAAGGAAAGCGAATCATGGAAAAAGCAAACTTCTCCCAACTGCTCAACGACGCCGTTAACCAGCCCGGCATCATCAGCAAGTGCTACAGCACTTTCCACGGCTACAGCCTTGGCAATCAACTCTTGGCATACAGCCAGTGCGTGGCACGCGAGATTCCCCTTGGCCCTATCGCCAGCTTCAACGCATGGAAAAAGTTAGGTCGCTCTGTGAGCAAGGGTCAAAAAGCTATCGCCTTGGTAATGCCCGTCACTGTCAGCAAAAAAGATGCGGCTGGCGAAAAGACTGGCGAGGTGTTCTCACTGTTCACCCTGAAAAACAATTGGTTTGTACTCGGTCAGACTGAGGGCGACGACTACGCCGCTGAGGTGGTGATCCCCACATGGGACAAGGTCAAGGCTTTGGAAACCCTCAGCATCACAGAGGTGCCATTCAGCCACACTGATGGCAATTGCCAAGGCTACGCCGTGTCAAACCAAATCGCGGTTAACCCAGTCGCCGTATTGCCCCACAAAACCCGTTTCCATGAGATCGCTCACGTTGTGCTCGGTCACACAAAGGAAGGTCAACTGTCAGACAGCGAAGCAACGCCCCGTGACGTGCGCGAAGTCGAGGCTGAGGGTGTTGCCTACATCCTGTGCTCTTTGCTCGGTTTGGAGGGCTTGCATGAGTCCCGTGGCTATATCCAAAACTGGTTGGCTGGTGCAGAGGTGACCGACAAGACAGCCCAGCGCATTTTCAGCGCCGCCAACAAGATTTTGGAAGCTGGACAGGATAAGGGTAAGTCCCTAGAAAAATAATTTACGGAGGGGGTTGACAGCCCCTTCGTTTAACGTACAATTACACCTAAGCACCGAATATCTCGATGCTACAACAGCGAAGGAACAGTGAAATGACAAACGCAACATGGACTCGTAAATTAGGCTCACACATCATCGGCTCTGGCGATGTTCGCGGTGAGGTCACATTCGACGGCGTTGAGTACAACGCTTATGCGCAGAACAGCAATGACTCTGCTTACGAATATTTCAAGACCTTGGCACAAGCCAAAAAATGGGTCGAAAAGTTCTTGACAGCCCTTTAATTGTTTATGCTACAATTAAACCATCAACAGCGAAAAGGAAAAGCGAAATGAAAACTACAGACTTCCAACACAACTTCGATAACGTCGTTTCTTTTGATGACGGCGAGACCGTAGAGGTCGTGACCGTGGCTTACGACTACCTCCCAGAGGAAGACCAATATGCCGAGGTCTATGACCTATTCATCTTTGATGCCACTGGTGCCGACATCACCTATGACGTCCCACAGGCAGAGTACCAGCGCCTGCTGGAAGAGACCAAGATTGACCACCAGCGTTTGGTGGCTGAGTCCAACGAATATGTAGGAGACTGAGATGAAAAGTACAGCATGGAAAAAAGACTACCTGATCGTCATCCACAACGACTACGACAACACATGGCGCGAGGTGACTATCCCCTGCACCTTCATGCAGGCGATACGGTTTGCGAGGGCTAAGGGCTGGAGGCTTGACGGCGAGACTGTTCGCCTTGTTACCTTGACAGAGTTTGCCCACCTGCCCCAGCGCGAGGTGACCGCATGACCAAAGACAAAGCATTAAAGATGGCGCTGGAGGCATTGGAGGGAGCAGATGAAATTGACTGCGATATGCGCGATGCCATCAATGCCATCAAAGAAACCCTAGCAGAGCCAGAGTGGGCAGAACTAACAAGGGGTGAGATCAAGTCATGGGAGTTGCCAGACGCACCGACATTCACCGAATTGGTTTGGTTTATTGAACGCAAGATCAGGGAGAAAAACGAATGAACAGCATGGGCAATTTAATGGAACAAATGGAGGCGGAGATGTTCAAGCAGTTCCGCACTATGACCCCAGAGCAACGCGCAGAGGAAGAGCGCCAGCGCCAAATCCAGCGTGACTGGGAGGCAAAGCATACGGCAATCGAAACAGAGGAGGATCGCAATGACTCAACAGAATACCCAGACGACCCAGCGTAAGGAGTGGAGGGGTATCACCCTTGAGGACATCGACAAGCAGTGGAGGGTGTCAAAGGACGTGCATCCCTCTGCTGGACAACAGCTAGGACACTTTGCCAAGGGCATCGAGCGAACACTGAAGGAGCGAAATTATGAGACAAACACAACTTGAGTTCTACATCAAAGCGTATGAACTTGAACACGAGTTATTAAAAAAAGCGGCTTTGAGAAACGAGGAACTTATGTCGATCATAAGAATGTTGGTAGAGCAACTTGAGGAGAAAAACAAATGAACAGACAACAAATTGAAGAGTTCATGGGCGAACTCAGCATTGGTCGAGTCATTCGCAAGCTACCCTCTGAGGAGAGAAGGAAAGTGTTCCAGCAGTTGGTAACGACAGCCCCAGAGTTCTCAGCCAAGCAGTTTCAAATGTTTGGTTTGAAGGGATCGTTTGGACTGAGTGACCAGCACCGCGAAAACATTTCAATTGGAATCAGAAGATCATTGGAAAAAAGAATGAAAGCAAAACAATTAAAGGCACAACGACATGAACAAACAGGAAATTGACGACATGATGAAAGACCTTCCCAGCCAACAACTACCAGAAGAAACCGTGTTGCAAAAACTTGTAATTGGTATAATGCTGATAGCGTCTTTGATGCTGTGGATGTGGGTTCCAGACTTCACATTGACAGAAGAAGAATGCGCTCAACAACAAAAGTCAATTGCGTATGTTGGTGAGTTATGTTTAGCTAAGAAACCTTAATGGTTTCACAATGGTTTCCAAGTAATTGGAGCCATCACGCATGGGGATTGGGCAAATTGGGGCAAACCGTCAGTTGCGCCCATGAAGCTATCCTGACGGATCAGTCCCCAGCCGTGTTGGTGGAAGTTCGTATCGCCGTAGGACGCTATGGCTACGCCAGAAGAACGCAACTAGCTGGCTAACACAAGACTCTGCGTGTGCTTACCTTAGCGGGGCAAGGCAAATTGGAGCCACTGACAACCTATTGCCGAAAACCCAAAAGGTTTGCTAAACTCTGGGCAACTAAATCAACAGGGGAATACGGGTCATGCCAGAAACCGTCAAGAAGGGGTCTAAAAGCCCCGCCAAGCCTTCAAAAGCCACAAAACAGGCAGATGGTGCTGTAACGTCCAAAAAGCCCGTAGAAGCCCCAAAGATAAAACTACCTGCTCACAGACCTGTAGAGTACACAGAAGAGATAGCAGAAGAGGTATGTTGGAGACTCGCTCACGGTGAGTCATTGGTGTCAATCTGCAAGGATGATCACTTACCTCACTGCGCGACGATTTATCGTTGGTTGATTCGCTTCCCAATCTTCTGCGAGATGTACGCACGCGCTCGTGAAGATCAAGCCGACACTAACGCTGATGAAATCCTTCAAATTGCCGATGAGAAGCCGCCTCAGTTTACAGATGACAAGGGTCGCGTTTACCTCGACCAGACGTTCATTCAGTGGCAGAAGAATCGCATTGATGCACGCAAGTGGACAGCCTCCAAGCTAAAGCCTCGCAAGTATGGTGACCGTATGGCGGTGGAGGGCGTAGAGGGTGGAGCAACCATCAAGACTGAGGATGCATCGGCTGACAAGTTCCTAGAGATCATCCGCAACATGGAGATGACCAAACGTGCTGGCTGAGATTCTGGAAGACCCAGAAGTCAAGGCGGAGTTTAACGCCTACCCAGAGCACGACCGTATTGCTAAGATAGCCCACGCCCAGTGGGTGGAAAGCGCACACAAGTACCAGATACCGCCGCCCCTCGAAATGGATTGGACTGTCTGGGCTTTGATTGCAGGCAGGGGAGCGGGAAAGTCCCATGCTGGTAGTCATGCCCTATGGTGGTGGTGTTGGACGCATCCTAATAGCCGTGGGCTTGTTCTAGCCCCTACATCTAACGACATCAAGTTCACCTGCTTCGAGGGTAAGTCAGGACTGCTGGCAAACATCCCCCCACAACTGGTGGCTAAGTACAACAAGCAAGACCACGAGATCATGCTGGTGAACGGCTCTAGCATTCGCGGTATCAGTGCCGACTCATACGAACGTCTGCGCGGCCCACAGTTTCACTGGTGTTGGGCTGACGAGTTAGCCGCCTTCCAATACCTCGGTGCTGGTGAGGCGTGGGACATGATGATGATGGGTCTGCGACTGGGTGACCAACCACGGGTGATCGTGACCACAACACCCAGACCCAAGGATTTGATCCTTGACTTGATAAGCCGTGAGGGTGACGACGTGATCATCGACCGCGCCAGCACCTATGAGAACAAAGCTAACCTTGCGGCAACCTTCAGCAAACAGCTAGAGCAGTACAAGGGTACGAAACTGTACGAGCAGGAGGTCATGGGTGCCATTGTCGACCTCGAGGACGGCAAGGTGGTCAGCAGGGATATGTTCCAGATGTGGCCCTCTGGTCGACCCTTCCCTAAATTCGAGTACATCCTACAGTCCTATGATTGTGCCTATACCGACAAGGAATACAACGACCCGACCGCCATGACAACGTGGGGTGTGTTTAAGCCGCAGGACGGGCCAATGTCCGTCCTACTAATCGACTGCTGGGCAGAGCACCTAACCTTCCCTAAGCTGAAGGACAGAGCGCAGGATGAGTGGCGTGTGTCTTACGGTGAAGGACGAGATGCCAAGCGCCCCGACATGATCTTGGTCGAAGAGAAGGCGGCTGGTTTGTCTCTCATTCAAGAACTACAGAAGGCACACTTGATGGTCAGAGGATATAACCCCGGTCGTGCTGACAAGATGCAGAGACTCCAGATCACCGCCGCTATCTTTGTTGCCAAGAGGGTATGGCTCCCAGAGTCTGATGTGCATAAGGGTTATGTGAAGGACTGGTGCGAGGGGTTCCTATCCCAGATATGCGCATTCCCTGATTCCCAGCATGACGACTACGTCGACTCAGCAACTCAGGCTATGAGGTGGCTCAAAGACATGGGTTGGCTCGACATCGACCCTGAGCCAAGGTATGATGACGACGACGATTACTATGATGCCCAACCTGCGCGGGTCAACCCATATGCTGTCTAACTATGCCTGACTACTCAAAACTTGCTAAAGGTGTGACCAGCTTTGTTAAAGGGGCTAAAGATTCCGCTCCCGCTGTTAATCGCTTGGACATGAATTTTAAGGATGTCACTAAGCGCGTACCTGAATTGACAGACGCCGCTAACATGGTTGCCAGAGGTGAGATGACAGCAAGCCAGTATGACTCACTGGTGCGCAAGTTCAAGCCTGTTGCACCTTATGACTTTGTTCCCCAGCCTGCGACGCCTGATGACGCTATGCGTGCCTTGACTGAAAACAAACGCCCAATGTTTGGCAAGACTGGTGAGATGTCCGCTGGTGAACAAGCCGACTTGCGTTTAGACATACCCGCCTACAAAGACCACGGCGTGTGGGTGAACTCCATCCACCGCAAAGACCAGCCGACCATGTACGGTTCGACATCTTCGGTAAAGAACGCGACTATGATCGGAGCACCAGATAAAGCACTCAAGGTAGCGCAAGGCGGCCCGAAGGCTCCCTTTGCGGTGATCCGTGGTGAGTGGAACCCAATGGATGAACAGAAGGCTGTTAAGAATGCGCAGAAGTATTTAAACCATCCTGACTGGAAACAAGTTGGCTATGACCCAGAGCGTCATGGCTTTTTTTACGACCGCGCATCAATGGCTCCTGTTGTTGGTGCTGATGAAGTGATTCAGATTGGGCCTCTCGTGCTGGCAAAAAAACCTAAGTATGGAAAGCCTGAAGACTTCCCTTTTAAGAAGGGCGGAGGCACCCACATAAAAACTAAACAAGGCGCTATCCGTATGCAGGTCGGTGGTCTGAGCGCACTGGCAAAACTTGGCACTGCTGGCACTAAGCTGACCAAGGCAGAGATCGCCTCTTTGCGTGCGCGTGGGATGGGGGTGCCGGGCGTTGACTTCGCTGACCCTCTGAAGGCTCCCACCATGCGGATGTCTGAGGCGTTAGGTAACGTCGGCGCTGAGGGTAAGTTCCTCAACTTTACTGAAGCTGACCGCTCCCGAGTCTTTGCTGAAAACATGGGTGGTACAGGCTTTACGGGTTTACAGAATTATTCACAGCCGCATAAGCAGGCTCGCACTGTTTGGGGCTTTGGTAATCAATCTACCGCTGAGAAAAAGATCAGGCAGAACGATCCAGATAACACCATCTGGACAACCTACGCTGGATCACCAGAGCAACACAAGTCCAACACGGTGGTGGTCAAGGATGCCGTCAAGACACTGCAAGCGGCAAATCAAGCTGGCACTGTTAACCCAGAGCAGATCAAGCTAATCAATCAACGCATCAAGCAAGCAAAGAACGACAAGGGCAACCCACTGTTCTCTGATGACTTTGACATCACCGACCCCCAAGCAATCAATGCGGCTACGACCTTTGAGCGCCGTACCGCTATCAGCGATGCCTTGATGGGTGTGGGTGTTAAAAAGCCGATGATCAGCAAAGAGTTTAAAGCGGCTAACCCTAACGTCAAATACAGAGATGCCTCTGACATAAGCCGCATCTTGACTCGCGAGACTGACCCAGTGTTGGCTAATGCAAACACGTTTGATGTTGGCCCTCACCTGTTCGTTATGGACAACAAGATCATCCACCGCGCAGACTTGAATGAGGCATTTCCAGTTCAGGTGACTGGTGACGATCTTGGCATGAGGTTCCAACCCGCACCAATCAGAAGCGCCGCACCTGACTTCATCAAGCAAAAGGGTTACAAACCAAACGACCCAATCAATGCATGGGCTATGTCGCGTGGCAACCCCAGACAGTTTGTTGACGAGAAGTATTTAAGCGGTATGCAGAAGGAAGGTTACAAGGACGGCGGTTCAGCAGAGCCTCGACCCTTCCACGACTTCGACCAAATTATGAAACGCAAAGACGGAGGCACCGTGAATACATTTGAGCAACGCCTAAAGAGCGCACTAAACATGGCGATGGGCGGTGAGGTGTCTGACAACACAACCCCTGACCGAACAGACAGCGGAAACATTAACTACGGCGGACTGTACGCTGGAGGCGGTACAACAAGGCGCTACGCTGAAGCTGGATCAGTCCCTGCACCTACCCCCCAAGAGTTAGAAAAAATGGCTGACGCGCAAGGCGCGGCGTTTGGTGTGTTCCCACAGATGGCAAGCAAGCGATTCCAACAACCGTCCCCAACGATGGACAAGGCGTCTGAGATGTTAAAGGCTCAGGTTACCAAAGAGTGGGAGCAGGCAGGCAGACCCGGTGGTGCTAAGGAGTTATCTCTTCGCATCAGTGCAGTGTTGGCTGGACAAGTTCCTGACTTTGTTAACTTTGCGCAGAGCATGATCCCTAGTCTGAACAAGCCAGCCTCAGTGCTCGATCCCCAAGGCGAGAAGGTTGCCAAGTTCCCCATGTCTGGTACGTCGACCGACATCAAGACTTCAATGCGTGAGAAGGGAATCATCAACGAGGATGAGTACCCATTGGCTGAGTTAGCTGGTGTCTTTGGAGCACCCTACGCCGCTGTTAAAGCCCCTCGTGCAATTGAGGGTGGTCTTAACGCAGTGACCGCCGCCGCACGTCGTCCGTTCACCCCAGCAACATTGACGACTGAGGCTGTATCACCTGACTTGGCTAAGTTTAAGAACCCAGCATTCCAAGACTATGTGACAGGTCAAATGATTGGTGAGGGTTCCGCTGTACCTATGACCACTATGGGTGGACGCAAGACTTCGCAGACTAGAGGTCAAGGCGTGTACTTGAATGAAGCCAAAGAGTTAGAGAAGAACCCAATGGTTGGCGTAAACATCCCTCGCGCTGGTAACCTTGCAACCAACAAAGGATTGCGTGCAGACATTGCAACCGCTGGTCAAGAGTTAGGTCAAGAAGCTATGGCGGCACATCGCTTTGTTCCTATGGCTACCAACCAAATCAAGGATGCATCGGCAATGATGATCAGGGGTCAAGGTGGTCGACCACTGACAAACAAAGAAGTGATGGCTATGGCTAACGAGTTACCTGACATGATTGTCACGCACAGCCCAGCCAATGGCGGTTTGATGATCGCTCCCTTTGGAATGACTAAGGGTCAAATACCTCAAGAGTTTTTGTCTGCACAATCGGTGGCTCGTAAGGTGCTTGGAAAAGATGCCAGCATTCAGTTTGGCAAAGCTGACCCCAACAAAGACTTGATGTATATGATGCGCCAAGACTACGCTACCGAAGGCGGTCGAGGTACTTCACAGGGTGCGCAAGACATCCGCAACCAACTCAAGCGCATGGATAAGAACTTTCCATTAGCGCGTCAATAAGGAATCATCATGGCAAAACAAATGCCCATCGACCAAGAGTTTGACCGCTTCATTGACGGACTCAAGAACAACAAAGACGGCAGTGCTGAGGTAGAAGTAGATGACGACATAAGTGATGTTGAAGAACTAGAGGACGGTTCCGCCATCGTTCGTATAGGTGAGGATAAAGACCCTGAACAAGACCCAGAGTTCTATGAAAACCTTGCCGAAGAGGTTATGAACCTGTACGACCTTGACAAGATTGGGATGCGTTACCTTGACCTAATTGAGAAGGACAAGGAAGCACGCGAACAGCGCGACAAACAATACGAAGAGGGACTCAAGCGGACGGGTCTGGGGAATGACTCACCGGGCGGTGCTCAGTTCATGGGTGCCAGCAAAGTTGTTCACCCTGTGATGGCTGAGGCGTGCGTTGACTTTGCCGCTCGTGCTATCAAGGAGTTGTTTCCACCAGACGGGCCAGTCCGCACAAAGATTATGGGCGAGGCGACTGAGGAGAAGACCGAACGCGCAGAGCGCAAACGCGATTGGACTAATTGGCAGTTGACTGAGCAGATTCAAGAGTACCGCGACGAGCAAGAGCAGTTGCTGACTCAGCTACCGTTAGGTGGTTCCCAGTACATGAAGCTGTGGTACGACGAGCAGAAGAAGCGCCCCTGCGCTGAGTTTGTTCCTATCGACAACGTGATGCTACCGTATGCCGCTGTGAACTTCTACACTGCCCAGCGCGTGACTGAGATGCAAGACATCACAGGGATGGAGTTTAAAAGACGTATTGATTCAGGACTGTACCGCGACATCGACTTTGTTCGCGCTACGTCTGAACCTGAGCAAACAGCCTCAGAGAAGGCTAACGACAAGATTGAGGGTAGGTCTTACGGAGACAACGAAGACGGTCTGCGCAAGGTTTACCACATCTACACATTCCTTGAGATTGAAGACGACCCAATCACCAAGGGTGAGTTGGCTCCCTACATCCTGATGATTGATGAACTTGAGAGCAAAGTTCTAGGGTTGTACCGTAACTGGGAAGAGGGCGACGACACAATGACCAAATTGGATTGGCTCATTGAGTTTAAATTCATCCCTTGGAGGGGTGCATACGCTATTGGGCTACCCCAACTCATCGGAGGTCTCACAGCCGCCTTGACGGGTGCTCTACGCGCCTTGTTGGACACTGCGCACATCAACAACTCGGCGACGATGCTGAAGTTGAAAGGTGCAAAGGTTTCTGGTCAATCACAGAACATCGAAGTTACGCAGGTGACGGAGATTGAGGCGGGGCCGGGCGTCAATGACATCCGCCAAATTGCAATGCCCATGCCGTTCAATGCACCCTCTCCCGTTCTATTCCAATTGCTTGGTTGGTTGACAACAGCCGCCAAAGGCGTGGTCACCACTGCTGAGGAAAAGATTGGTGATGTATCTTCCAACAGCCCAGTAGGAACTACACAGGCTTTGATTGAGCAAGGTGCGGCGGTGTTCTCTGCTATTCACGCACGCTTGCATGAAAGCCAGCGCAGAGTGTTAGGTGTGTTAGGTCGCATCAATCGTTGGTACTTGGACGATATGCGCAGGGGTGACGACGTCGCTGAGTTACCTATCAGTCGTGAAGACTTTGCAAAGAACAGCGACATTGTTCCTGTTTCTGATCCACACATTTTCTCTGAAACACAGCGCATGGCACAGATGCAGGCGGTGTTACAGATGTCCGCCGCAAACCCCGGTATGTTTGACCAGAAAGCTGTGTTGAGTCGAATGCTTAAGCAGTTGAAGGTTCCTGACATTCAAGAGTTGTTACCCAACGCTACCAAGCCGATGGAGCACAACGCCGCTGATGAAAACGCCGCAATGTCTTTGGGCAAGTCCTCGTTTGCATACCCAAGTCAAGATCACTTGGCTCACATCCAAACTCACCTTACGTTTGGTCTTGATCCAATGCTGGGTTCCAACAACTTGATTGCACCGAAGTTTATTCCGCAGGCTTTGGAGCACATCAAGCAACACATGATGCTGTGGTACACAAGCCAGATGAATGCTTATGTGACTGCTGGTACTGATCTCAAACTTGGCCCATATGAGGACAGCAAGTTGGCTCCTGACATTGATCGCGCTATGGCTATTGCGTCTGACCACGTCAAGTTGGATACCGCTGAGGTTTTCAAAGGCGTGCTACCAGCCCTTCAGCAGTTGGGTCAGGTCATGCAACAGTTCAAACCACCAGCACCTCCTATGGAAGGCGAAGCACAAGCTGTGTTGCAGGCTTCTATGGCAGAGACACAACGACGCGCCGCACGCGACCAAGCAGACATCGCGCTAAAGGCAAAAGATTTGCAAGCAAAGATCGCTATGAACGCCGAAAACAACCTAACGAAAGAACGGATGATGACGGCAGACCTCACGGTCGAGGAGATCAAACTGCAAAGGGAGCAGGAAGAGACCGCAATCAAACTGCAAAATGTTACACAACGCAACTTAGGAGATTGAAATGTCAGTTACTACTAAAGACGAGCAAAGCGAACAAGTCAAGCAACACCACCGCATGGCGGCTGGCGCTTGGGTTACAGGCGACACATTAAAAGAGAAGGGTACAGCGACACTACCAAAAGCAAACAGCGACCACGGGAATTTCTCCCAAAACAAAGGCGTCGACAAGAGCAACGCATGAGGTACCTATCCGACTTTATCGGCGCTGTAGAAGTGCGTAAAGCTGAGATCGCTAAGTCGGTTATTGCAGGTAACTGCGTAACTTACGAGGCGTATCAAAGGCTAGTCGGTATCAATGCGGGACTTGAAGAAGCCCTTGACATCCTAAACAACCTTTTAAAGGAAGAAGAAGACGATGACAGATAGCACGGTAGCGGGTAATGCCGCTGATTTGCAGGATGCTTTTCCTGCTGTAGACCCCGGAGCACTGCCCCTTGGCGCACGAGTATTAGTTCAGTTACGAATCGCCAAGAAACGAATGACAGAATCGGGGATTATCTTGCCTGAAGAAACCCGCGATACCGAGAGGGCGCAAAACCCAGTCGGTAAAGTGGTGGCTATCGGCCCATTAGCGTTCAAGAAGCGCGACACAATGGAGGCGTGGCCTGAAGGCTCGTGGTGCGGTGTGGGTGATTACCTGCGCGTACCCAAATGGACTGGCGACCGTTGGTTTGTTCCGCACAATAACGAGGAAAACGTCGAGTTTATGGTGCTGAATGACCACGAAGTGATCGCCAAAATCACTGGTAACCCCCTTGAAGTGAAGGCATTCGTATGAGTACCGAACAACAAAATGCTGAAAAGCAAGAAGTCATCACAATTCAGGAGGAAGTTGACGGTTCAGCAACGATTGAGTTGCCTGATAGCATCCCATCCCCTGATGAACAAGCGGATTCAAGTCAAGAAGACTCTGATGAAGCTGATGAACGAGCCAGACGCGCTGAATTAGCCGCTGGTGGTGAGGTAGACGCCGAAGCGGAGGCTCTTAGAGAGCAGAAACGTCAGAAACGACGCTCACGCAAGGAGTACCACCGCAACGTCGAGCAAGAGAAAAACGTCAAAATCCAACATTTGGAGCGCGTTAATCAGGAAATGCTTGAACGCATGGCGGTTTTGGAGAAAAAGTCGCATGGTAGTGAGTTAGCACGCCTTAATAAGGCGATTGAAGACCAACACAATCGCATTTTGTTTGCAAAACAGAAGATTTCAGAGGCAACAGCCACTGGAAACGGTGATTTGCTCACTAATGCGCAGGAAATGTGGTTTGAAGCACGACGCAACGCTGAGGCTCTTGAAAACATCAAGAAAAAAGCCACTGCACCACGTCGACAACGCACTATTCAAGCACCTGATCCAGCCGTGCAAAACTTTGCAAATCAATGGATGTCAAACAATGAATGGTATGACCCCAAAGGCAAAGACTCCGACTCAAAGATCGCTTTGACGATTGATGCGGCGCTTGCTGAAGACGGTTATTCACCCCAAACTCCAGAATTTTGGGAAGAACTTGACAACCGCTTGCAAAAGTACCTACCTCACCGTTATACTAATACCACGAACGAGAAAACAACACAACGGAGACCCCGTAATGTAGTGACGAGTTCGGGACGCGAAGCGGCGTCTAGTAGTGGTGGTAGAAATACTTTTACTTTGAACCCTGATCAGGTCAGAGCCATGAAAGATGCAGGAATGTGGGACGATCCCGACAAGAGAGCGCGAATGGTCGCGAGGTATGCTAAAGAAGCACGTCAAAACAACGGTTATAGGAGTTGAAAATGGATTCTCGTTTAAAGAAAAATTTGTCTGCTGGTGGACGCGAAAGTCGCGCGAGTCTTGACCGAAGTCGAGAGGCACCCGAAGACCAGTTCGTATCATCTGAAGAACGTCGCAAGATGTGGAAAGATGAGTGGACACAAAGCGCGTTGCCCAATGTCCCTGAAGTTAAGGGCTGGCACCATTGCTGGTTATCGTCAACCAATGCGTATGACAGCATTGACAAGAGGATCAGATTAGGTTATGTACCCGTGAAAGCGGATGAGATGATCGGGTTTGATAACTACCGAGTCAAGTCTGGAGAACAAACTGGTTATATCGCGTGTAATGAGATGATCTTGTACAAAATTCCAATGGACTTGTATCAAGAAGTTATGGCTCATTTTCACCATGATGCACCGCTTGAGGAAGCGAACAAGATTCGACTGCAAGCAGAGCAACAAGTTGGACGCGATAGCCGAGGTAGACCCTTGGGACAGATTGAAGGCGATGGTATGGACAACATTGATAAACCGATACCTGCTCCGCATTTCGCTGGGTAGGAATGTTTTAACAAACAAGGAGTTAGACTATGTCTTCAACAAACGCTCCGTTCGGTCTGCGCCCATCGTTCCATCCCACGGGTCTGGATCGTGCAGTCGCACTCTCTAACGGTATTGCTTCGGCTTACAACACTGGCATTTTAAAAGGTCAGCCTGTAGCCCTCAACACTAGCGGTAACATCATTGCCGCTACTGCTGGAAGCGCTTTCCAAGGCGCATTCGCTGGTCAAGAATACACCGACCTCACAGGTCGTCGTATTGTTAGCAACCAGTGGATTGCAAACACTGCATATCAAACTGGTTCGCAAGTGACTTATTACTATTCTGACCCCAATATCGTTTACGACATTCAGGCAGATGGTTCTTTGGCACAAACGTCAGTTGGTGATCAAGCAAACTTCACAAACGTGTCCGCTGGTTCTACAACTACTGGCTTGTCACAATGCACCATCTCTACGAGTTTGGTGGGTTCGAGCGCTGTCGGTGATCTTCGCATCATCAACCTGTCGCCCGGTGTCGATAACGCATGGGGTGACGCATACACCGTGGTTCAGGTTCAAGTGAGCCGTAGCCAGTATGTCGCAACCATCAATGCAATCTAAGGGGGACTAAAAAATGGCCGCTCCAATGCGCAGTACGGACTTTAGAAGCATCGTTGAACCTATTCTCAACGAATGTTTCGATGGAGTCTATGACCAACGTACCGATGAATGGTCACGGGTTTTCCGTGAGCAAGAAGGTATTCCCCGTAACTACCACGAAGAACCAGTCCTGTATGGATTTGGTGCCGCTCCCCAGTTGCCTGACGGTACTCCTGTCAGCTACCAACAGGGTGGTGTACTCTTCTTGCAACGCTATGTTTACAACGTGTATGGTTTAGCCTTCGCGTTGACCAAAGTGTTGGTTGAAGATGGCGACCATATCCGTATCGGTCAGGTTTACGCTCGTCACTTGGCTCAGTCTTTGATTGAGACTAAGGAGACATTGAGTGCAAACGTGTTGAACCGTGCTTTCAATAGCGCGTACCCCGGCGGTGACGGCGTTCAATTGAACTCCGCTTCACACCCCATCGTGAATGGCACATTCAGCAACTTGCTGACTACTGCCGCTAACTTGTCTCAGACTTCTCTTGAGCAGATGTTGATCCAAATCCGTCAAGCGGTGGACAACAACGGCAAGAAGATTCGCTTGGTTCCACGTCAATTGATTGTGGCTCCCGGCAACGTCTTCCAAGCTGAAGTTCTGTTGAAGTCTGTCCTGCGCTCAGGTACTGGCAACAACGACATTAACCCTGTTAAGTCTATCGGTCTTTTGGACGAAGGCGCGGCAGTGTTGTCACGTTTGACCAGTGCTACAGCATGGTGGGTTCAGACTGATGCTCCTGAAGGCATGAAGTTGCTGATGCGTCGCAAACTCGAGAAAACTATGGAAGGTGATTTCGAGACCGACTCTATGCGATACAAGGCGACAGAGCGTTACCAAGTGGGCTTCACTGATCCACGCGCCGTTTACGGCACACCCGGCGTCTAAAGCGCCACAGGGGGTTGGGATAACACCCAGCCCCTTTTTTTGTTAATTGTTTCGTCAAACTTTTCAAGGAGAAGACGATGCCCCAATATTCAGACGACCTATTTCTAGGCCCAGCCGAAACCTATATGGGTACGGGACTGCGCCCTAACACTTCAACTTTTACTGGCTCAATGTCTGGTACGACGTTGACCGTAACCGCTCTATTGACTGGTTCACCCATTGTGGTTGGTATGTACGTTGACGGTTCAAGCGTGACCGATGGTACTTACATCACTGCATTTGGCACTGGTGCAGGCGGTACAGGTACTTACACGATTAACCAATCTGTAACTGCCGCAAGCACTACCATGACTGCAAACGGCAACATTCCGCTTGCCGACCCATCTCCAATGTCTATTGGTGTTGGCCCTCTTGGTCGCATCTACGTTTGGGATATTGTTCCTCAAGCATTGGTTACCAATAACATTGCCGCAACACAGACCCCTGCCGCCGCTGGTTCGCTCACGCTGACTGCTGGTACTTCAGTACGGTCTATCACTACTGCTGGTGGCGTAACCGTGTTGCAGTTGGATTGCCCTCGTGCAGTTCAGTTGACTACAGCATCTGGCACCATTGTCACAAGTCGTAATCTGACTGTGTCTGGCTATGACTACTACGGTCAAGCAATGAGCGAAGTAATTGCAACAGGAACAACCTCTTCTGCTGTGGCTAACGTCGCAGGCAAAAAAGCGTTTTTCCAAATCACTGGCATCACAATCAGCGGTTCTTTACCAGTAGCAATTACTGTTGGTACTACCGATGTGTTGGGTCTTCCAGTTCGCGTTTTCAACGTGTCATACGTTGCAAGCGTTAAGAGCAACAACACATTGGCACAAGATGCTGGTACGTTTGTAGCCGCTGATACTGCAACTGCCACCACAACAACTGGTGACGTTCGCGGTACATATGCCCCTGCCACTGCATCGAACGGTATCGTTCGTACAACAATGGGAATTTTGTTGCCAGCTATCGCTGTCGGCCCTAACGCAACTCGCGTTGGCGCTCTCGGTGTGACTCAAGCCTAAAGGAGAGTTGACATGGGACAATTTAAACCAATGGTCAAAATGGAGACCACAGAGCCTTCAGTGGAGTTAAAACTCGCTAAAGGCGGCGCAGTCAAGATGAAAAAGGGTGGTAGCACCACCAAAGCCAAGAAGATGGCAGACGGCGGAGGCGCTATGGGCGCTTTGGCTGGTACGCCTGCTTTGATTGGTCGTCCTGCTGTGAATGCTCCAGTTCGCGCCCCCGGCAAGCCCTCTATGGCTTCACGTCGCAAGGCAATGATGGCAAAACCTGCTGTTACGCCTTCTGGCCCTTCCATGCCAATGCCCACCATGAAAAAAGGTGGCAAGGCTGAAAGCGGCGAGTCCAAGAAAACGCATATGGCTGAGATGTCAAAGATGAAGGGTCTTGAAAAAGAACTGAAGTCTCACGAGTCCAAGCCTGCCAGCAAAGGTCACAAAGGTCTTAAAACTGGTGGCGTGATCAATGGTCAAGGTGGTTACAAAAAAGGTGGCGGCGTGTCTGGTGACGGCATCATCAACACCGAAAACCAAGGCGGTAAGTACCGCGACACTCTGATGCACACTGCTGAGTACACTGGTAAATCTAGTGGAAAAACTGGCGGCGTGAAGAACGGTAACGGCGGTGGTTACAAGACTGGCGGAGTTGCTTTAGGTAACGGCGGTGGCTACAAAATGGGGGGCAAAACCTCAAAAAAAGCCTACGCGACGGGGGGAACTGTTAATACAGGCAAACCCGTCGCGATGCCGCAAGGCAATAAGCCAGTTCCTGCACCAGTAGCAATTAGCCGCTTGTCGGGAACTTACAAGTCTGGTGGACGTGCAACTCCTGCTGAAAGCCGTTTGTTGAAAAACAATGCGGCTGAAAACAAGACTGCCATGCGCGAAGCCAAAACGCAAAGCAACCTGAAATACGGTTCGCCCAAGCGTATGAATGCTGGTGGAAGCAGTACACAAGACTTGTCCAAAGGTGCTTACGATAAAACTGGTAAGTACAACCGTGAACTTGAGGATGCAATGAATCCTTTGAGTATGATGAAAGAACTTGCTGGTAAAGCAAAAGACTACTTCATGCCAAAGGGTTCTGAGAGTGTGACTAAGACTAAAGAGTCTGTAACGGTTTCACCAGCAACCAAAAAGCGCGGCGGTGGCGCTTGTTAAAAACGAGTGGGGGGTTCGCCCCCTGCTTCTAATTGGAGAAGTAAATGTCAACATTGACAAATGTATTTTCGGAACACAATGACGCAACTGGAACCATTTATGCAGGTGCAACAAACCTTGCTGGCTACCAATTAGCTTCTGGCGGCGTTGCTGGCGAAATTGTTTTTCGTGACGGTGGTTCGGGTGGCACAGAGCGCTTGCGCGTAAACATCACAGTCAATACTGCTGTGATTTCAACGCAGATACCCGGCAATGGCATCCGCTTTAACACAGATATTCACGTCACATTGCCTGCTGGCGCGGCTGTAACTATTTTTTGCGGCTGATCATGCCAAGCAAATCACCATCCCAACATCGTTTGATGGAAGCGGTCGCACATAACCCTGCGTTTGCCAAAAAGGTTGGTATCTCTCAAAAAGTCGGCAAAGAGTTTGCAAAGGCTGATGAGGGTAAAAAGTTTAAAGGAGGCGGCTTGTATGACAATATCAATGCAAAGCGTGAAAGAATCGCTGAAGGCTCTGGGGAGAAAATGCGCAGAGTTGGTAGCAAAGGTGCGCCAACGGCTGAAGCCTTCAAGCAATCCGCCAGAACAGCCAAAGTAAAATGAGCAAAAAGAATGTCAGTCTTGCAGTGGGTCGCGGTGAGAAGTTGTCCGTTGAAAAAGGTGCTGGATTAACAGCCAAAGGTAGGGCAAAATACAACCGTGAAACTGGGAGCAATTTAAAGGCTCCACAACCTAAAGGCGGTGCTCGAAAAGACTCTTTTTGCGCACGCATGAGCGGCGTTGTAGAACATTCAAAAGGGGACGCTCCACGCGCTAAAGCATCGCTAAAGCGGTGGGACTGCCCCGGCTGGTAAAAGGACAGATATGGCTTACTCAGGAACCGTCGGAACGACCGTTATCAACGTCCAGACGCTGATAGACCACGGTGCTCGTCGGTGCGGTAAGTTAGCCGAAGAATTGACCTCTGAGCAGTTGTTGTCTTCGAGGCAGTCTCTTTTCTTCTTGTTGTCCCACCTTGCCAACATCGGCATCAATTATTGGGCAATCAACAAAAAAGTGATTGGTTTAAACGAAGACCAATACATTTACTCCATGCCATTGGGTTGTATTGACGTTTTGAACGTGCTTTATCGCACAATGAACCGTCCAAGCGGTGCATATACAACTTCCGCAGGCGGTGTAGTGGCAAATGTGTACGACGGGAATGTTGATACATACTGTCAACAAACGTCTACAAACGGCAATATTGCGGTCAATTTTGGCCCTTCAAACCCCATTTATATTGGTTCTATTGGCTTTTTGCCCTATGTAGCGGGTGGTGGAACAGCTACTTGGTCAATTGCGTTGGAATACTCTACAGACAACGCAACATGGAATATGTTGGATGATTTGGGAACCATTGTGGTTTCCGACAACGAGTGGGTGTGGACGGATATAGACCCCGGTCAATCTGTGGGCTACTACCGCATTCGTGCCTATAACAGCACTACTTTGGCTTTGCGTGAGTTGTACTTCGGTAATAACTCCCGCGAGATTCAAATGTCACGCCTAAACCGCGATGACTACACAAACTTGCCAAACAAGAACTTCACGGCTAATCAGCCCTTCCAGTTTTGGTTTGATCGCACAATTCCTCAGCCAACGGTGTACCTATGGCCTACCCCCAGTGATCCATTTGTGCAGATGACTGTTTGGTATCAGCGCCAAATCATGGATGTTGGAGCACTGACAGACGAGTTAGAAGTCCCACAGCGCTGGTATGAGGCTGTGGTGTTCATGCTGGCTCACCGCATGAGCCTCGAACTTCCACAGGTTGCAATGGATCGCGTTCAGTATCTTGAGAAGATGGCTGACCGTTATTACTCAGAAGCCGAAGCAGAAGAGCGCGATAAGTCGCCAATCTACTTTGCCCCCAACATCAGCGTGTACACAAGATAATGGCTATCTTTCTTGACACAATGGGTCTGACATCGGTCGCCATCGCGGTATGCGATAGGTGCAAGATGAAGGTTCCTTTTGTTACGTTGGTGGCGGACGGGAACTCGCCCGGTCTGCGGGTGTGTGCCGAAAGAGGGTGCAAAGATCAGCTTGACCCCTATCGACTCCCTGCAAGAAAAACCGAGCGGATTAACCTTCGGTTTCCACGTCCTGATGTCAGCGTTGCCGCAGGTGACAACTACTTGATGACAGGAAGTCAAAACCTCGATGGTTCAAGTCAGTTCCAAATTTCCACGGAGCAAAACACTCAGACTCCCACAAATACTGGAAATAAAGATACGATTGCTCCGAACCCTCCAGACAATACGAGTACATAAATGTCAGCACAAGTAACGATTACCCAACTGCCAGCGGCTGGTGCTATTACAGGCACTGAGTCGGTTCCTATTGTCCAAAATGGCGTGACGGTGCAAACCACGACTGGTGCAATTGCGGGTTCGCCCACGCAGACCTATTCGTACCTGACTGTTACCCAAACCCCTCAGCTACCCAACAGCCGTTATGTTGGGGTGACCAATGGTTTGGTGATTACTGATGGCGGTTCTCAAGGTCTCTTTAACATCAGCACTACAGGCGCTTTATTGTCCTTGGTGAACTCTGGTACTGGAATACAGGTAAAAACGTCTTCTACAGCCATTACAGGGCGTTCTATAGCGGTTTCTAACGCAGGTTTGTCAATTACTGACGGAGATGGGGTTGCTGGTAACCCAACTCTTTCGCTAAGTGGATTGCCTTTGAACTTGGCAAACTTGACTGGTGCGGGACTGCTTGCTATCACAAGCGGTGGAACTAGCATCAATCCAAGGGTACTGACTGGTACAACAGATCAGATCACAGTAACAAATGGTGACGGTCAGTCGGGTAATCCAACAATTTTAATTGCTGATAACCCCGTGTTCCCCGGCACCTCTGCCATGACTGTCGTAACTGGAACCTCTGCCCAGCAACCAGTTGGTGCTAGTGGTCAGATGCGTTTTAACTCTGACACGCAAACATTTGATGGTTATGCCTCTGGAACATGGAGACAGTTCTCCCTTGCTGGTGGTGTAACGTCTTTCAGCGCAGGATCAACTGGCTTTACCCCTGTTTCTCCCACTTCTGGTGCTGTTACGCTTGGTGGTGTGTTGAATGTTGCAAACGGTGGTTCTGGTGCAAGCACATTGACTGGTTACCTTATTGGTAACGGAACAAGCGCATTTACCGCCTCTGCGACGATTCCTACAACGGCTTTGTCTGGGACTATTACAAACGTCCAACTTGCTAACAGTTCGGTTACCTACAACGGTATTACTGTTGCTCTTGGTGCTTCAGGAACAATTACTGCAAGCACAACAAGCACATTGACCATTGGTACTGGTTTGTCTGGTACTTCTTTTAATGGTTCTTCACCCGTAACGATTGCAATTGATTCCACAGTTGCGACATTGACTGGTGTGCAGACGTTAACAAACAAGACAATAAATGGCCCTGACAACACGCTGACAAACATCGCCAACGCATCTTTGTCAAATAGTGCAATCACGATTAACGGCTCCTCTGTAAGCCTTGGTGCTTCAGTGACTGTGACCGCTACAGCGTCTAATGCTTTGACTATTGGCACTGGTCTGACAGGAACCTCCTACAACGGCTCTGCCCCAGTCTCTATTGCTATTGACTCAACCGTAGCCACACTGACTGGTACGCAGACGCTGACCAACAAGACGATTGACAGCGCAACAATCAACACGCCTACGATTGCCACTCCTGCTATTACAGGCGGAACAATCAACAACACGCCGATTGGTGGAACAACACCTGCGGCTGGTGCGTTTACTTCTGTGGCAATGACATCTGGGACAATTCTTAATGCACCTGCCAGCGGTACAGATATTGTCAACAAAGACTACGCTGACTCAATTGCTTCAGGTATTAACTTCCATGCCGCTTGTCGTTTAGCAACTGCTACAGCACTTCCAGCAAATACATACAACAACGGAACTTCTGGTGTTGGTGCTACGCTGACTGCAAATGCCAACGGTGCATTGACTGTTGATGGTGCGCTTGCTGTAGCAACTAATCGAATCTTGGTTAAGAACGAAGCCACACAAGCAAACAACGGTGTGTACACGGTCACGCAGACTGGTTCTGCTGGTACACCTTACATTCTGACTCGCGCAACTGATTTTGACTCCGCAGGTACAGGGGTTGACCAAATTGATGCTGGTGACTTCTTTTTAATCACCGCAGGTGTGACTCTAGCAAATACATCATGGGTACAACAGACTCCGCTTCCCATTACTGTTGGCACAACGGCACTTGTGTTTACGCAGTTTGGTGCGCCTTTGGTGTATTCAGCAGGTACTGGTTTAAGCGAGTCACCAGCGTACACATTCAACATTGCCAACACCACGGTTGTGTCGGGGTCTTATGGATTGGCGGCATCTGTACCTACAATTGCAGTAAATGCACAAGGTCAGATTACAAGCGCCAGCAACACAGCGATTGCGATTGCGGCAACTCAAGTAACATCTGGTACGCTTGCAATTGCGCAGGGCGGTACTAATAGTTCTGCTACAGCAACTGCTGGCGGTGCGGCTTATGGAACTGGAACTGCATTTGCATTTACTGCGGCAGGAACGGCTGGACAAGTATTAACATCGGCAGGGGCAGGCGCACCAGTGTGGTCGGGCATCTCTGGCGGAACATTCTGAGGAAATAGAAAATGTCACAAGCAGGCTATACACCCATTCAACTTTACTACAGCACCACTGCGTCGGCTGTACCTGTTAACACCAACCTTGCAAACGGTGAGTTGGCTATCAACATCACCGATGGCAAGCTGTACTACAAAGACAACGGCGGAACAGTTCAATTGTTGGCATCAAACGCTACATCTGCACCAGTTCTTTCGTTCTCTGCTGGTACAACAGGATTTACCCCAAGCACTGCAACATCGGGTGCTGTGACTCTTGCAGGTACGCTTAATGTGGCAAATGGCGGTACTGGACAGACATCGTATACAAATGGTCAACTGTTAATTGGCAATACTACTGGCAATACTTTAACAAAAGCAACATTGACTGCGGGTAGTGGCGTAACCATTACCAATGGCACTGGTTCAATTACCATCAATGCAACGGGTCTTGGTGGCGATGTAGTTGGCCCAGCCTCTGCAACGGCTAACGGTATTGCTCTGTTTAACAGCACAACAGGCAAGCTGATTAAAGACTCAGCCGCATCTGATGGTTTAATTTATGGTCTAACAGTAGGCCGTGGTGCAGGTGCTGTGGCTACCAATACTGCGGTGGGTGCTAGTGCTTTGGCGGCTAATACCACTGGCTCTCAACATACTGTTGTTGGCGCAAGTGCTGGTGCAAGCATTACTACCAATGCTTATTTATCAGCATTAGGTTATCAAGCGGCTTATTACATGACTGACAGTAATGATGCTTTTGGTCGTCAGGCTTTATATGGTCAATCTGGTGCAACGGGTTATTACAATGTAGGCGTTGGATTTCGCTCTGGGTACTCAATGACTTCAGGAAATTTGAATACCGCCATTGGAAGTCAAGCCCTTTACTCCAACACCACAGCATCAGAAAGCACCGCTGTAGGTTATCAGGCTCTCTATACAACTACCACATCAGCTAGAAACACTGCTGTTGGTTATCGGGCTGGCTACCTAACTTCTTCTGGTCATGTCACGGCAGTTGGTTCTTATGCTTTGTCGGCAAACACAACTGGAAACTCCAATGTGGCTGTTGGTGGAAACGATGAATCTACTGCTGGCGCATTGCAATCTAATACAACTGGCTCTAACAACACCGCAATGGGTGTAGGCGCATTAAAAGATAACACCACAGCCTCTAACAACACTGCTGTAGGTTATCAGGCAGGATATACAAACACCACGGGAACACAAAATTCGGCAATCGGTAGCGGGGCTTTATACACAAATAGTACAGGAAATGCAAACACAGCACTTGGCTATGGTGCGTTGAATCTTAGCACCACGGCCTCTAACAACACTGCGGTTGGCAGTTATTCTCTCAGGGCTAATACTACTGGAACTAACAATATAGCGGTTGGTGCGGCAGATTTTGGGACAGATTACGGAGCTTTGGGATACAACACCACTGGCAGTCAAAATACTGCTATTGGTAAACAAGCATTATTAAACAACACCACAGCATCTAACAACACAGCAGTAGGTTATCAGGCGGGATATACAAACGTAATTGGAACATACAACACATTTTTGGGACAAGTTGCTGGATATGCTAATACTTCTGATTCCAATACTTTAATTGGTAGAGCCGCTGGTTATGGTGTTACTTCTGGCGGTGGCAATACGCACGTTGGTGCTTCTGCTGGCTCTGGTGCTTCTGGTACAGGAAATTACAACTCATCCGTTGGTTTTTTATCTGCATCAAGTTTAACTTCAGGCTCAAACAACGTAGCTTTTGGATACCAATCACTTGCCGCCAACACCACAGCATCTAACAACACTGCTGTAGGTTATCAGGCGGGATATGCTTTAACCTCCAATGCCGATGGTGGGTTGGTTGCTGTTGGCAACAGAGTGTTATCTACCGCAACAAATAACAGAAATACTGCTGTTGGTAATGAGGCTATGCGATATAACACTACAGGTAGTGTAAATACCGCAGTTGGAAATCTTGCCGCTCAAAACAATACAACTGGCTCTTTCAATACCTGCATTGGAGATTATGCTGGTATATTTTTATCAACTGGTAGTTACAACATTTGTATTGGCGCACTTGCTGGATACAACCAAAACAGCGGGCCAGTAACTACGGGAAGCAACAACATTCTTATTGGCTATGATAGTGGACTTGACGCAAGTAGTAATAGCAATTGTATAAATATCAATACGGCTGGTAGTAAGGGTAAAGGCGCAACTACAGGATTTATCAATCCTAATGGTGGTGGCGTTTATCAAGGTAACAATTCATCGTCATGGTCAACCACTTCTGACCAGCGTCTGAAGAAAAGTATTGTTGACAATACTGTCGGTCTGGATGCAATCACTTCTATCCGTGTACGCAACTTTGAGTACCGCCTACCAGAAGAAATCACCGAACTTGGCGCATCCAACGCTATCAAAAAGACTGGCGTTCAACTTGGCGTAATTGCCCAAGAGTTGCAGGCCGTACTTCCAGACTGCGTAAAGCAGGAATCAACAGGTGTCTTATCTGTTGACCCAGATAACTTGACTTGGTACATGGTTAACGCCATTAAAGAGTTAAAAGCCGAGGTAGACAGCCTCAAATCTCAACTTAAAGGAGCCTAAAAATGTCTGAAACTATTGACCAACCCACAGCAGAAGAAATTGCCAAGCACTACAGTGCCGCAATGGACTCAGTAAACCTCATTAACGGCGGCAAGCCCGAAGGCATGACCGCTGAAGAATGGACTGCTTGTCTTGCTCGTAACAAAGAACACTTACGTTTAATGGTAGCCAAAACTTATTGGACAACAGAAGACCTGACACCACTGCGTACAGCATCCGCATAACGGGAAGCCACCACCCGATCTTGGTGGCACTTTAAAGGAAACATCATGGGAAAAAACGAAAAAACCCCTGTGACTATTGACGGCGTTGAGTACAAGTTTGAAGACATGACACAGCAACAGCAGATGTTGCTCAACCATGTTGCTGACTTGGATCGTAAGTTGGACTCAGCACGATTCAACGTGGATCAGTTGCAAGTTGGCAGAGATGCCTTCTTCAGAATGCTGAAAGACGAATTGGAAAAGAAGCCTGAAGAGGCAGTTACTGACGTAACAGTGAACTAAAAATTAGCCACCTTCGGGTGGCTTCTTCAAGGAATTTTATGGAATCGGTGGATACTAAATTGGCTGTACACGAAGCGATCTGTTCAGAGCGGTACAACAGTATCGACCGATCCCTGCGCGATGGGGACAAGCGCATGACGAAGATTGAGTACCTCTTGTATGGGGTGATTGTGTGTGTGTTGTTTGGCCCCGGCGTCGCTGGCGAGTTAGTCAAAAAGATTTTGGGTTTGTAAATGCCAGA
>Ga0247723_1000116_pt1 | contig 49485 bp, 48 predicted proteins | sample MSEWelMarce5H_FC_FD_189079 | JGI IMG/M metagenome (GOLD analysis project Ga0247723, IMG submission 189079) | Subsurface sediment microbial communities from gas well in West Virginia, United States - MSEEL Well Study Marcellus 5H_FC | ecosystem: Environmental > Terrestrial > Deep subsurface >...
GTATCAAGTAATGAACTATATTTGATAAACAATTGAACAATTAATAATCAAAATTTAAACACTATGAGTCAATTACTTTCAATCGAATCGAGTTTCCTAAACTTGCCACAAGTCAAGCAGGGCTTGAACTTGCAGGAAATTAGGAGCGTTCAACGAACCATCGTGAACGCAAAGAAGAAAAAATTTGAGCAAACGTTGGCCTTGAGTAAGTTAGTTAATCAGGCGGTAACGTGGTTTCAATCAGAGGAGGGTCAACGAGTATGCACCGAGGAGGGCATAAGTTGGAGCAATGAGGAGATAGGACAGAAAGTTTTTGGATGGCAAAAGTCTTTTTTCTACAAAGTAGTTAAGGCGGGTAAGTTAGACGAGGCCGTTGTTGACACGTTCAAGGCTAAGTGTGACGAAGCGGAGACACGTGGTGAAGACCCGAATCGTTCACTTGAGGGCTTACTGAAATTCGCTAAAGCGGTGGAATCAGGCGCTCAAGATGGTGGACAAGGCGAAAGCGAATTGGGTGACCCTGAAACAACGGGTGAGGCTCAAATTGAGACACGTATTGAAACCATCCTCACGTTCACGTACAAAAGTGAGGGAGGCAATGTATCGGTGCGAATAGATGCGGAGGGCAACGTGAAAACAACCAACAGCATCGAGCAAATTCGTGAGGCTATTTCGGTATTACAATTTTCAATTCAAAACCAAAATTCATAGTTATGAGCGGAGTAATTTACACAACAACGGGTCAACGTGACCGAGCGGTGGTACAAAGTTACCACCATAAGCCGGCACCACTATTTTTGAATAAGACTAAGCACGCTGTTGACGTGGCCGGTCTTAAAAAAGCCGAGCAACGTACGGCTATCAAGTTCGAGGGTCAAGACTTCGAGGCTAAGTTCACCATCGGGTTCGAGGTTGAGAAAAACCAATTGCATCGTGGTGCGGTGCGTGAGTATGAATTGTTTTGCGGGTTCGAGCGTGACGGCTCGTGCGGTTACGAGGCCGTTACCCACGTGCTCCCTTTGTTGCCATCAGGTGGGTGGCGCACTAAGGTCTATGATATGATGCACAAGGCTGAAAAGATTATTGACGATAGATATAGCCCGTCCGATAGACGTTGCGGAGGCCACATTACAATTGCGGTGGATGGTATGAGCGGTGACCAATTGCGTGAGGCGGTGCGTAAAAATTGCGGTATCATTTACGCCTTATTCAAGAAGCGCCTTACGAACCACTATTGCAGTTATAACAATCGTATGCAGTCTTACAACGAGTGTACCAATTGGCATAGCAAGTACCAATTGGCGCTCGTTAAGGGTGGTTGTCTTGAGTTTAGGGTGCCAAGCCGTTTCGAGTCAGTAAAGCAAATGATGAGACGCTACGAGCTATTTTACGAGGTTGTTAATGCATCAGTATCAGGCACGAGCCACGATGCGCTCCTTAAGAAACTTAAGCCGGTTATTGTGTCAATGTACAACGGGGACACTAACAAGGCCGAGGAGGTGTTAAGACTTGCTAAGTTATTCAGGACGTACATTCTGAAAGGTGAGGTGCATCAGGATATTGTACCTTACTTGTCGGCAAGGTAGCAACAACGGGAGTGTCTTTGAAGACACTCCCTCCGTAGCGGAGTGAGTGCTCCGCCTGACGAGGCCGAAAGGCCGAAACGGAATTTTAAAACCGAAGGTTTGAAACACCTTCAAAAATTTAATCAAATGGGACAATCAATTACAATCTTAGAATTATTAGCTATCGGCTTAGTTACCATCGTGTTATACGCCTTAGTTAAAACTTTAGTACAATCAAAATCAAAGTAAGATGAGAAAAATCACAAGGGAAATTGTGGACGCCTTTCAAAATAGCCGTTCACTAACAATCGGCAACAGCCGTACCAATGGCGAGAGCCTATGGCTATTCGGTAACAAGATAGCCGAAATCAGGAGGGATGGCTTATGGATATGCAATGGCGGTTGGGATAGCGCAACCACAAAGGAGAGGCTGAATGGCTTATCAGGTGTGCACATTGTACAACGTGGTGGCACGTGGTACTTAAATGGGTTGGAGTGGGATGGTCGATGGACGCACGTTGATACGTGGAATAGTATGCGTGGTATTGCATACGAACCTGAATCAGTACCTGAGGAGAATGTTCAGGAGCCTGAGTTCGATGTCACGAGCGTATGGACAAATCAAGGGTACAGCAGACCGGTGTATGCGGTTTATCGTACGTTATTGGAGGATGGGTTAAGAGCGGTGGAATACTTGCTAAACGGGGAAGGGATACCATCAAGAAGGATGGAGTCAGATACTGAGGGAGTGTATCAACCTAACTACTTCATCGTGGTGCGTCCTCAAGATGTTCAAGCGAGTGCGAGTATTCTATCAGATTATTATCCGATTGAAGAAACGCCATCGTGTTGCTTAGCTAATTGTTTTTTTAGTGGGGATTATTAAAAGTGGGAGTGTCGTGTGGACGCAATTGCGGACACGCCTCACTCCGTCCTTGAGTGTGTTGCTCAAGCTGATGAGTCCTAAAGGACGAAACGGAAACCACAAAATCTAATCAAGATGACAAAAGAACAAATCACTGTTGCGCCTGAAAGAGAGCGCAATGAAATCATTCAGGATGTAATTGATAGGCTTATCTATCTACCTGATGAGAAGCTACAAGAGTACAAGCACTACCTTGACGTGCTCGTGTCGGTGTATCCCATTGATATGAAAATCGAGGATGGAATCAGAATCTATCACGTTAAAAAATCCAAGTAGATGGAAAGTCAACACTATTTTCAAATCTTCTATGCAAATGTATTGGTCTTGTCGGTTGTTGCATACTCAAAGTATGAGGCGATTGACAAGGCGTGTCAAAAGTTAGGGGGTGAGTCCCCTAACTACGATAGAAGAAAGTTCAAGGCCAAGAAGGTTTACTAAAAATAAATTTGGCAATGTCTAATTTATGTCGTATCTTCGTTCAAATCAAGTTCAATCCTTTGCTTTATTCACTAAAGCAAGGGGTTTTTTGATAAAGCAAACAATTTTAATCGGGTTCTGTGTCTTCAAAGACACTGCCCACAAATCAAATCAAGTCTATGTGTGTAATTATTATCAAGCAGAAGGGCAAGAAAGTCCCTCAGGAGGTTGCAAAGACCTCCGCAAGAATCAATCCTCACGGGTTGGGTGTAGTGTGGTTGGATACGTTCGAGGTAACGTATCACAAATCAGCAGAGTACAAGGTACTCGATACGGCAAGACCATTCATTGCTCACTTTAGATATGCGACCATTGGTGCTGTCAACAAAGAGAACACGCATCCATTCAGATGTGGTAGCAACAAGAACGAGTGGTTGATGATGAACGGAACGATAAGAGAGTTGGGCAACCACAAGAAGAGTGACTCAAAGGTATTGGCCGAGAACTTAGGTGAGATACCACGCCATCAGTGGAAGAAAGAGTTGGAGCGTTACGAGTGTAGGTTCGTGTCAGTTAACACACACAGCAGAACGTATCAGATGTACAACAAAGAGTTGTGGGTTCAGAGAGATGGGGTTTGGTATAGCAAGGACAACGTCCTTGAGGATAACCTGATAGCGGTGTATGGCACGTTGAAGAAAGGGTATAGTAATTACAACCATTACTTGACGAGTTCAAAGTATGTGGGTAAGGGTAAGACCAAAGACAAGTATCCCTTGGTAGTTAGTGGACTACCTTATTTGATTGAGGAGCGTGGACAAGGGTTCAATGTGGAGGTGGATGTGTTCAAGGTGAGTGCGTCAGTACTTGCTAACTTGGATAGGTTGGAGGGTCACCCGACTTGGTATAGACGTAAGCAGATTGACATTCAGATGAAAGGCAAGGTGCTTAAGTGTTGGGTTTATTTCAACCTGAGAGAGAGGGCGAATGGTCAGACATTGCATAGCACGTACACGCAAGTACCGAGCAGACTTAAGTGGTACGAGGAGGAGGATGAGAAGGAGAGTGCAAAGGAGGTAAGTATCTTTAGTCAGATGGGTTATGAGGAGCCGAAGAGTGCGAGGCTGATAGATATTTTAGAGGACGAGTGTGACGATTGTGAGTTCGACATAACAAATGAGAAGCCCGTGTGTGTGAATTGCTTCCACGATTTGGAGCACGATATGTTTGCGAACTACCACTGTAGCAGTTGCGATGAGTGGTTCAGTGAGGCTGATGTGATTATGTTCAGGAACTAACCTGACTCAGGGTGGTGTCTTCAAAGACACTACCCTCCGTAGTAGAGTGAGTACTCTACCTGATGAGCTCAAAAGAGCGAAACGGAATCGACCACGCATAGCGTGTTCGTCCCCTCAGTAACTAATAAATATAATCAAGATGAAACCTGAATTAAAATTTGACCACGATGCAATCACAGTAGTTGATGCGTTGGGTATGAAAGAAACGGCAGAGCAAATATCCGATGAAATCACTGAGGTGGTAAAGTCTTGGATGTTAAATGACAACGAGGGAAAGCAAAGCAAGTTAGCTGAGGCTATTCACAAGAACTTATCCTACGAAGTAATATTGTTCTTGGCTACGAAGGAAGTTAACCGAACATTAAAAGAAACCTTATCAGAAACAGATGCGTTAAGGGAGTTGGTTAAAGCAATGGATGAGTTGGTTGAAAGAATAGAAGTTGAAAACAAAGCAAAACTTAATTAAATTTATAAAAAATATGACAAAGATTATTTTTAGTGACGTGCTATTCGTATTGTTTTATACGTTAGTGTTTGTATGTTGGGCATTCATTTTTGCCTATGGTATTATCCAATTAAATGAAAAGAAAAAAAAATAAGTTATGATTAAAGCCTATCAATTTTTACTTGGAGGGTTGCGGTTCTTTTTAATATCAGTCCCGTTAGCCATTATGATTTACATTTTATTACAATCAATATTTTTAATCAAATCAGTATGCAAAAAAATCATTATCAGATGAGCGAGAGTGCGTCAGCACAAATCGAGATTGACTACCTTAGAGATGAGGTAGCAAAGTTAAAGGAGCAATTAAAAGATGAGAAGGTGGCACGTGAGTTGCTCAGAAAGAAAGGGTTCTATGTTGAGAATCTATGGAGCGTTGACGATGTCACGGCAAATTATATTTGCTCACAGGAACAGGCACACAGGGTGCTTGAGTTGGCGTTAAAGAACGAGGCCACTATGGAGCAAGTATGGTGGGCAATTGACGATGCGGCTGAATCATTAGAAATCAAATCAAATCAAAACTAATATGGAAAATGTAATTAATGGTACGCCTAAGGCGACCTTCTATCTAAACGAGTTAGCTTGTGAGTTGGCAGAGTTGTTTATCGAGATAAAGTATGAGGGCAAGGATGTTTCCTTGTATGACATTGAGCAAGACGAGGATGAGAATGGAGAGATGAACTACACTGAAGAAATTCAAGACGAGTACAACGAGGTGTATGACAGAATCGAAACCTATTTATTATCAAATCAAATCAAATAATATGGAAATCAAAATCATTCAAGGAGTAAAGCGAGAAGTCTTAGAAGATGTTTTCGTAACGGCAATCGAAGGTGGCAGTAACTATTGGTATTTTCTGAGCGACCACGCCATTAACAAAATCAGAAGAGCAGTACCTAAAGAAGAAGACCCGTACTTGAGTACGGCAATCCTGAAAGCAATCTTAGACCACGATGTCAAGGTTGAGATAAATGATGCGGATAATGAGGATGAAGTAATTGGAGTTATCACACGTGGTACTATGCAAGCACGTTTGCAGTTGCTTGCTGAGAGCGAACTTAAGTGGGCGTTAGATGCGCATATCAAAGAGCAAGGTGACGCTGACTCTGCAGATATAGTATTCCAATACATAACAATGGGGGAGGTAATTTATGGATAAGCAAGAAACATTAATAGACAGACTGAGGATGTTGCAAGAGCAAGCGTCCTCACTTATTCAGGAGTTGGAAGCCAATCCTAACTTTCCTGATGGGCATATCATTACAAAAGAGTCTTGGGACAACGCAGACAAAATCATCCACGATGGGTTTGTCTATGTGAAGTACACTGACCTATTGTTTTATAAATAAATTGTACTATATTTGTACAAGAATTAATCAAATTAACGGGAGCCTTGTGCTCCCATAAAATCTAATCAAATGAACGCTATACCAACATTAGAAGACTTTAGCAACACGGGAAGATTTACAAGCAGAGAAGCCTATCTTGAAAAAAATCCTGACGCAATACTCCACAAAGACTGCACTGACGTAGTTATGTACATTGGTGGACATATTATTCAGGTATTGAAATCAGCACAATTTATGGTGGATGAAGGGTTTAAAAGTATATCATTAGATGAAGCAGAAGGGTGGTTGTTTATAAAAAAAATTAGCAAATAAATGAACTATGTATGAACATATTCACTATATTTGTTCTCAAATTAAATTAAGTTATGAAGCACGATGTATTCAATCAATATGTAGAAAGGGTTGCCGACCTATTTGGTGTGGCAAAGGAAGATATATTCTCTAAGTCAAAGAAGAGAGAGTATGTAGATGCAAGGCACTTGGTTTACTATCTATGTGCTAAGAGACCAATGCAGATAACGTACATTCAAAAGTATATGAATGATGCGGGGTATAAAATCAAGCACTCCTCTATCATCCACGGCATCAGTTCAGTTGAGCAGAAGATAGCAGAAGACAAGGACTATGTGTCTATTGTCAAGGATGTAGAGAGAGCAGTTTTTATTTAGTATAATCAATCAATTAATAATCAAATCTAATCAAATGGAAAACCAAAAAACAGTTTTCGAGAGGCTATCCGCCATCAATGTGAACGACCACGTTGAAAAGAAAAGTAATCTGACGTATTTATCTTGGGCTTGGGCTTGGTCAGAAACAAAGAGAGCGTGCCCTGACGCTACATACAAAATCGGGGAGACTACCTATGACGATGCACTTGGGTTTATGTGCCATACTACCGTGACCATCGAAGATGAAACGCTTGAGATGTGGTTGCCGGTGATGGATGGTGCAAACAAGTCAATGAAGAAGACAGCTTACACTTATAGCACACGCTATGGTGACAAGACAGTCGAGGCAGCTACAACTTTCGACATTAACAAAACCATTATGCGTTGCTTAGTTAAGAACTTAGCGATGTTTGGGTTGGGGATTTATATCTATGCCGGTGAGGATTTACCTGAGGGAGACTCTACGTCTACAAAAGTTGAGGCTCCTAAGAAGACAGCTCCGGCAGTAGGCGATGACTTGGTTGACTTAAAGAAAGGTACTGACAATTGGGATGCGGTTGTGAAATACGTAACCACTAACAAAGCATTGGGTGTCGAGAAGATTGGCGCTCAGTTAGTACGTAAGTACAAAGTTAGTCCGGCATTGAAGAAAGAAATCGCTAACCTTATAAACGCATAATAATGGCAGACATAGATGTTATATCAGTACTACGTGATGACAACGAGTACTACAATGGTATTGGCAAACAATACCTATCTAATTCAGACATAGGCATATTGCTTAACAATCCTCAAGACTTCGGTAAGACACGTGAAGATAACAAAGCGTTTATGGATGGCAGATACTTTCACCAATTAATATTGGAGCCTGAGAAGGCGAAGGCTATGCCATTTGTAGATGTTAGCACACGTACTACCAAAGAGTACAAAGCATTCTGCGAAGAGAACAACTTACCTTTTTGTATGTTGAAGAAGGAGCAAGACGAGATTCAAAACCTTGTGAACATTATCAATGGGAACATTGCGTTCTATGATGAGATTTACAAGGCCGGTAATGAGTACGAGACTCCGGCAGTTGCTGAGATTCAAGGTATGATGTGGAAAGGAAAGGCTGATATTGTTACTGATAATGCAGTGATTGACCTTAAGACCACAAGTGATATTCATAAGTTCAAGTACAGCGCTAAGTCATACAACTATGATAGTCAGTGCTACATTTATCAGGAACTATTTGGCAAGCCATTAGTGTTCTACGTGATTGATAAAGGTACCGGAGTTTTAGGTATCTTTAGACCAACGGAGGACTTTGTAAAAGGTGGCGAAGCCAAGGTAGGTAAAGCGATTGAGGTGTATAATAAATACTTTAGCGCTAAACCATCAGATGATATAGTGAACTATTACATTGACGAATATTTGTTATAATATTGCATCCCCCGAAGAGAGTGTCTTTGAAGACACAAAATAGGCCACCTCAAGATATTAAATATTTTTAACCAAAATAGTAATTAGGGAACTTGGGGTGGTTCTTATAGTCAGGAGTCGTTGCGGTAAACGAAAGCTGAGATTAAAACACTCAGTCTGCTCTTGTAGGTTCGAGTCCTACCCTGACTACGTGGAATGGTTCGCACTAAACAATTAATCCAAAAGGAAGTGCAAGCGAGATGTCAGATAGCTTAATGCTCCTAATTAAATGGAGTCTTGAGGAATTAGAGCAATCATATGAGTAGCCCTCGTAAGATTTGTGTGGGTTCGATTCCCACTCTGACTACAACTAATTATTAACTTAGCCTCAGAGGTTAGTGATTGGTATAAATAGACTGAGGCAACAAATAAATTTAGAACGATGGCAAACGAAGAAAAAATCTTTGCAGACGGATTCTCATTTAAGAGAAACGAAAAAGCACCTGACTTTGTAGTTGGGAGATTATCAATGAAAGTAGATGAAGCGGTAGCGTTCATCAGACAGCACGAGAAAGGTGGATGGGTAAACCTAAACATTAAGACTGCACGTAGTGGCAATCATTATGTTGAGTTGGATACCTACGAGCCGACTGCTCAGAGTGGTATGAAACCACAGTCAGAGACAGTTGCTACTCCGAAACAAAAAGCACCTCAACCTCAGGTAGCTGATGAAGAAGAAGAGGTACTTCCATTTTAGAATTGACACCAATTTAGAAACAAGAATTGGGGGAGTGAAAACTTCCCCTTTTTTTACCTCTAATGCGTGACGAAAATGTCGATGTGTTTTCCCTATATTCTCTATATGTGTTTTTCTATTCTTTTTATTTTTTTAAATTATATTCTGAATAAAAAATTGACATAATCGACATTAATACTGATAATCAAATAGTTAGATACTTAAAACCGACATAAAACCGACATACAATGGTACATAATGTGACGATATTCCAAAATATTAGAGATACTGACACGCCATTCTTCCGAGATGTACACGTTATACTCGATAGAATTAAGGACGGAGCCGGTGCTACTAAGGATTTGGTTAAGAAGATACGCTTAGAGAAGCGTAAACCTGAGAGGCAAGAACTAAAGAAGCAATTGCCGGCAATATGTTTCAGTGGTACATTCAACAAGAGGACAGACGCATCATTGATTGAGCATTCAGGATTGATATGTTTGGACTTCGATGGATATACAAAGCAGAAAGAGTTATTGCAAGACAAAGAGAATTTATCAAAGAATAAGTATGTGTTCTCTGTATTCATTTCCCCTTCGGGTAATGGGCTGAAAGTTTTGGTGAAGATTCCGGCAGATGCAGAGAACCATACAATGTACTTCAATTCATTAGAAAAGTACTTTGCTTCCCCTTATTTCGATAAGACGAGCAAGAACCTCAGTAGAGTTTGTTACGAGTCCTATGACCCTCTAATTGCGATTAATGAGAATAGTAGCATTTGGGATGTGATTGAGGAGCCTGAGTACACTGAGGTGAGTAAGACAAGAGACAAAGCAACGATACCAATTACGGATGAGAATAAGATTGTGGAGATACTTGTAAAGTGGTGGGAGAAAAAGTATCCTATGCACGAGGGACAGCGTAATCAGAATGCGTATGTGCTTGCGATGGCGTTCAATGACTTTGGTATTAACAAGAGCCTTGCATCGTATGTGCTTAATCAGTTTGCATCAGATGACTTTACGCTTAGGGAGATTGGAACGACCATCGACTCTGCGTATAGACATACTGCGAACTTCGGCACCAAGTACTACGAGGATGAAGAGCGCATCAATACCATTAAAGCAAAGCTAAGACGTGGTGTATCAAAAAAAGAGATTCGCATCCAACTGCAGGACTCCAATTTGGACAGCGATACTATCGAGTCTGTACTAAATAAGGTTGAGGAAGAGAATGCGATGCAGACATTTTGGGACAGGAACGACAGGGGAGTCATCAAGGTTGTGCACGTACAGTTCAAACAGTTCTTGGAAGATAATGGATTCTATAAGTACTGCCCTGAGGGTGGTAAGAATTATATATTCGTAAAGGTTACCAATAACTTGATTGACCATACGAGTGAGAAAGAGATTAAGGATTTCGTGCTTACGCACTTGTTGGAGTTAGATGACATTGGTGTGTACAATTACTTCGCTGACAATACGAGATTCTTCAAAGAAGAGTTCTTGTCATTGCTATCAACGATTGAGATTTATTTCATTGCTGATAACAAAGACTCATCATACTTGTACTATAAGAATTGTGCGATTAAGATTAGTAAAGAAGGTGTGACAACGCTCGACTACTTGGACTTGGGAGGGTACGTGTGGAAAGACCACGTGATAGATAGGAACTTCAACCTATGTAGTGTGACTGAAAGATGTGACTTCAAAAAGTTTGTGAGTAATATCAATGGCGGTGACCCAAGCAGAGTTAAGGCGATGGAAAGTACTATTGGATTCTTACTACACGGATATAAGAACCTATCATTTTGTCCGGCTGTGATTCTAAATGATGAGGTGATTAGTGATAACCCTGAGGGTGGAACCGGTAAGGGTCTACTGATGAGTGCGCTAAGTAAGATGAAGAAATTAGTTGTGATTGATGGCAAGTCATTTGCTTTCGAGCGTAGCTTCGCTTATCAGTTGGTGTCAGCAGATACGCAGATACTATGTTTTGATGATGTGAGAAAGCATTTTGACTTCGAGCGTTTGTTCTCAGTAGTTACTGAGGGTCTGACACTCGAGAAGAAAAACAAGGACGCCATCAAGATACCATTCAGTAGGTCTCCAAAGATTGCTATTACCACGAATTATGCAATTAAGGGTGCCGGTAATTCATTTGCGAGAAGAAAGTGGGAGTTGGAACTTCATCAGTACTACAACAAGGAGTACACTCCGCTTGATGAGTTTGGTAAGTTGATGTTTGGCGATTGGAACGATGATGATTGGTGTGAGTTTGACAACTATATGATTGGTTGTTTAACGAACTATTTGAAGACCGGACTTGTGAAGAGTAAGTTTGTGAACCTTAAGATTCGTCAGTTGTCAGCAGAGACTTGCCACGAGTTTATTGAGTGGTGTGGTCTTGTAGATACGCATCATAACAGAGAGGTAATGTTGCAGCCGGATGTTAGGCTTTATAAGAATGAGTTGTATGCTAACTTTGTGGATGAATATCCTGACTATGGGCCTCGAGGTAGGATGAGTATAAGTAGAACCAAGTTCTACAAATGGCTTATTGCTTATGGTATTTACAAGGAAGGAGTGATGCCACAAGAGGATAGAGACCAACAAGGCAGATGGATAATCATTAAAAGCAAACCTGAGGGACTTGAAGAAGCACCTTTTTAAATCAAACAATATGAAAACAGCAATGCAAGATTTGATTGGATTTATTGATTTTCTTATAAAAGATTGTCATCATTATGAAAGTACAAGAATAAGTCAATTAGTAGTTATAAAAGAAAGAGCAAAAGAATATCTTGAAAAAGAAAAAGAGCAGATGCTTAACTTCTATATGTGGATGAGGATGAATGAAAATGCAGAAAAATATCTTGATTATTCAGATGAAGATATGTTTAGAGAATATTTAAACCAAAAACTATGAAACTAAATTCAAGCATACCAAGTTTCAAAGCAATAGTAAAGAAATCTTACTTTACTAAAGATGAGAAAGATAGCAATGAATACTACAATGTTTACGTATTTGGTATTCAGTCTTGCGGGGGTAAGATACTTACCTTTCACGTTATGACAGACTCAGGGATGCTAAGGAGCAGAGTACCGCTATCAGAGATATATACCAAAGTGCCAACCAATGACATACCATTTAACTATAAGCAGTTATGGGATTGCTTTAGTGAGAACGTGGCCGTTGTTGAATACGACTTCTTAGCATTTCATAGATGTCAAGTTGTGATAAGAGATGGCACTAAGGTATGGGCTACCTATATATTGACAGTGGATTGGTTTAACAATCCTTATAGTGATGAGCCTTCTGATTATAAGTGTGGACATATCTTGGAGGCAGATGACGGATACCTACTTTGTATGCCTAACAATAGAATATTTTGGAAAGACTCTAACTTTGTGACAAAGCAATTGCCTGAAGATTTAAAGCAGTTTAAGGTAGATACCGAACTTCATTCTGTAGAAAATCAATCAGACAGATGGGTAGCTGAGGATACCAATTCATTTTATTACGATATAATAGAAAAATAATGACACCAATAGAAAAAGCAATAGAATTAAAGCATAAAATGTATGCAAAAATTTTAGATTATAATATTGATTATACAGATAGTAATAATATTGAAAAACTAAATATTTTTGATGATAATGCCAAACAATGTGCATTAATAGCAGTAGATGAAATATTAAATTCATATCCACATACATTTGGTATAAATAAAGAATATACAAAAGATGGAGAATTAGTTACTTCAATGGTAAATATTAGACCAAATATTAGTTATTGGCAAGAAGTTAAAAAAGAGATAGAAAAATTATGACACAAGAACAAACAATTCACGTAGGGATAGTTAATTCATTTAACTTAATTACTGAAAGAAATAGTTTTGAGGAAATAGTTGAGTCAGACCTAAGTCTATTTGCTCACAACCCTAACACAGACCCATCCATTGAGGTGATTAACTTTATGATAGACTACTTCAAGTCCTACGAGATGTTTGAAAATTGTGTAGAGTTGATGCAATATCTTGGTGAAAATTATGATGACAATGGCGTATTTATACATAAAGAGTGTGAATGTCAATTGCCATTAATAACAGAGTATAGCGAAAAGATGTATTGCGGAACTTGTAATCAACGATTAAAAAAATGATAAACATAATAGAGAAGACGTCAGGTGCCACAAACAAATCAATGTGGGACTATTGCGAAGCGCTTAAGCGTGTGATACTGCAGAAGACAGAGGTTAAGGTTGGTAGAGGTAAAAACATTGAGACGCTTGAAATATATAAATACAAGAACAATGCTGAGACTGTTGAGAAAATTCTTAATAGCTGCGAGCATTATAAAAAATTACACGAGATGGAAAGTGCGCAAGAATTTAACTATAGAGACTATCAGGTAGAGATTATCGAGAAGGGTCATCAGATACTTTCCAAGTATGGCTTCTTGTATTTGGCAATGGAGGTTCGTACCGGCAAGACCCTGACAAGTCTCGGTATAGCTGAGCGTGTGCACGCAAAGAATGTGCTGTTCATTACTAAGAAGAAGGCGCTGAGCAGTATATCAGACGACTACTCAACGCTTAGCCCTTCGTATAATATGCAAGTAATCAACTACGAAAGCCTACACACCGTAATGGATGAGCAGAGATGGGACTTGATTATCTGTGATGAGGCACACGGGATGGGTGCATTCCCAAAGCCAAGTGGCCGAGCAGAGTTAGTGGCTGATGTTATAAGAAGATGTAAACCAAAGGTGATATTGCTATCAGGTACACCAACACCTGAGTCGTATTCTCAGATGTACCATCAGGTCTATGCCATACCAAACAATCCATTCAAGGAGTTTAAAAACTTCTACCGCTTCTGCGATAAGTATGTAGCAGTCAAGCAGCGTAAAATTAATGGGCTACTTGTAAAAGATTATAGCAATGGCTTAGAGACCATCCTTAAAGAGATGGAGCCGTACACTATTAACTACACACAGCAGGAGGCAGGCTTTATGACAGAGACTACAGAGGAGATACTTGAGGTAGAGATGAAGGAGTCTACTTATAAACTTATTAAAAAGTTAAAGAAGGACTTGGTTGTAGAGGGAAAAGAAGAGTTAATTTTAGCAGACACACCGGTAAAGTTAATGATGAAGGTGCATCAGTTGTGCGGTGGAACGATTAAGTTTGAGAGCGGAAGCTCAATGATACTCGACCTTAGCAAGGCTGAGTTCATTAAAGAGCAGTTTGATGGGTGCAAGATTGGAATCTTCTATAAGTTTAAAGAGGAGTACAATGCACTCAAGCAAGTGTTTGGAGACGACTTAACCTCTGAGTTAAGTGTCTTTGAAGACACAAGTAAATCTATAGCTTTACAAATTGTGTCGGGACGTGAGGGGATTAGTTTGAGACAAGCAGAGTACTTGGTTTACTACAACATTGACTTCAGTGCTACGAGCTATTGGCAGAGTAAAGACCGAATGACCACAAAGGAACGCCTCGAGAATCAAGTGTATTGGATTTTTGCCAAGGGTGGTATTGAATATGACATCTATAAGGCCGTTACAAAGAAGAAAGACTACACACTAAAACATTTCGAGAAGACGTTAATAGAATAAATACTAATTTTGTAATATGAGAATAAAAAACCAATTGGGCATAGAATACTTGGAAAAATTCCCTTCTATAAGTAAAAGTTCAATAGCTGCAAAACTATACAACGACAATGCTCACATATTTTCAAATGTAGAAGATGCAAGAACAACTTTAAGAAGATTGACAGGAGCTAATAAAGAATTTTCGTCAAAGAAAATTAATATACCACACACACCTGACTTACCTCCTTCTATTATGAAGAACAGGGAGTTTGTTGATTTGCCAATTAGTAGCAATAAGATTTTATGGCTAAGCGATATTCATATTCCTAATCAAGATAATGATGCGCTTAATTTAGCAATTGAATATGGAGTTAAGAATAAAATAAATTGCATTGTATTAGGAGGAGACTTATTAGATAACACGCCCTTTACTAATCACGATGCGCCACCACCATCAGCCAATGATGTAATAGATTGGTTTGAGTATTGTCAAATATTCTTAAGCCATTTGAGAACTAAGTTTCCTAAGGCGCATATTGTTTGGATAGAGGGAAATCACGATAATTGGTATGTTAGATATTTAATGAAGAAAGCACCAATGCTTTTTAATGATGAATATTTTAGACTACCACAGAGGCTTGACCTTAAAAAATATAATGTAGATTTTTACGAACAGCATATTGTAGTTCGTGCGGGTAAGCTACATATGTTACACGGTCACACAATTGTAAGAGGATTTATGGCACCGGTCAATGCTGCACGTGGAGTATTTATGAGAGCAAAGAGTTCAATGATTATAGGGCACGTTCACTCTACCTCAAATCACTCTGAAACCAATATAAAAGAGGAGCCTATATCTTGTTGGAGCACGGGATGTCTTTGTACACTTGCTCCTGATTATGACCCTCATAATACCAAACATAATTTAGGCTTTGCGCATATATTAGTGGAGGAAAATGGAGAGTTTGAAGTGATTAATAAAAGAATAATCAATAACAAAATACACTAATTTGATATGAAACACCCAAAGAATTGGAACAAAATGAATCTATCTCAACAAGAAAGTTGGCTTATAAAAAAGCTACAGGAAGTTTACGAATTAGAAGAAGCTATAAAAAAAGATTTAGCAACAGTACGTGGCGGACAAATAATAAAAATAAATGACGAGATTGACAGACCTGATGAATTAATGCTTAAAGATGCTTAAAGCTAAGAAAATATTCAGTTTTGGTAGGGTTATCAATGATGACCTATACCATCGTGTTCAATTAATGGACAAGAATATTTTTTCAGGATGCAATGATGAGTTCCAAACAAACAGAGAGTGGTGGGTGTTCTTAGATGATAAAGGAAGTGTTGGAGCCTATTGTGGGTCTATATATGCAGAAGGGATTTGTATATTTATCAGGGCTTGGGTTAAGAAATCCTATAGAGGAAAAGGAATCCAAAAGAAATTGATAAGCATAAGACTAAGAGCAGCAAAACAAAAAAATTATAAGATAGCTATAACTTATACTACTCCTGACAACTACCCAAGTGTAAATAACTTGATAGGAAAAGGATTTAAGTTTTACTTTCCCGAGTATCCATATGGCGGTAAAGAAATGTTATATTGGTCAAAGCAATTATAAAAAGTTGTCACAAATATTTTAAAAATTGTGACATTTATTCATACGATAATGTGTCATAAAACGCACTTTTTGACACATATTTGTCCCATATAAGTCAAATTAATGGTTTATAATTTTAAAAAAGGTAGTAATATTACTACCAATTATATAAAAAACTTATGATAAAATGTATTTGTGTAGACGATAAGAATCGTCCAAGTAAAGTGCCTGAATCCAAATGGGTTAAAGAAGGCAAAGAATACACCATCATTTTCACGCTAATAGTTCTCCCACAGAAAACTTTAGCAGTTCAGTTAGATGAGATTGACTTAGATGAAAGCTGTATGCCTTACTCTTTCTTTTTAGCCAATAGGTTCTCGTTTAGACAAGAAGATATGGGTAAGCTGATTGACTTTATTGAAGAGTGCACCGAAATTAATATGTCAATCCAAGAGTTATTAAAACAAACAAATGAAAGAGCAACAAGTACAAGCCAAGAAAATCAAGGAGCTTGAGGCTCAGGGATACTACGTTATCAAACTTACAATGACAAATAAGAATGGGATACCTGACTTGCTTGCCATACCAAGAGATAGTGACGTAGTATTTATTGAAGTAAAAGCTACCAATGGCAAACTATCTAAGCTGCAAGAGTATAGATTAAAAGAACTGCAAAACCACGGAGTAAAGGTGGAAGTATATAAAGAACCTAAAACAGAAGAAGATGCAAGGCCGAAAAGAAATAGAAGAGTTGATTGATATTATTAAGAATGTTATGAACGTAGATATAACTAAGAAGACCAACGAAAGAATATATGTAGACGGAAGAATGATATTCTCAAAGATACTAAATGACAGAGGTTATGGCATAGCCATATTGGGTAGAGCGCTTAAAAAACACCATTCAAGTATCATCCATTATAGGACTTCAGCCAATGATTTATTGGATACCAATGAGTTATTTGCTCAAAAATACTTTGCCTGTAAGGATAAATTTATGTCAGATAAGGAAGATGTATTCAAAATATCAAACAAAGAACAGCTACTTAATCAAATAGATGCACTAATTTTGGATAGAAACGCCTTATTAAAAGAAGTTCAAAAGTATAGAAGACTTAAGAATATAGTTGAGTATGTAGATAAAAGAACACCAAATGGCAAAGAGTCTCTTGTACTTAGAAAAATTAACTTAATGTTTAATGGAATAACCGACTATGACAGAGAACTTGAATGGTGAAAACGCTCGAGCCGAGCGTATAGCCTTTAGAATCAATGAGCATCATTTGCTGTTAGCAAATATCTACGAAACTCTTGTAGACAGGGACTTTGTGCCTGCGGAAAAGGACATAAGAAATCTTATCATAGACCTTAGATTAATATTAAAATCATTAGAAGACGATGACTTTTGAAACAGAAGTAGACTTAATCAGAGAGAAGAAAGCAATTGAATTATTCGTAAGCATATTTGATGGGTCATACAAGAAGCTCGACCCACAAGATGTAGACTATAAAGTATTTGACAAGGATAAGAACTTAATCGCCTATGCTGAGGTTAAAGGACGCATTAGAACAATGAAGACAGCATATCCTCTCCCTGTATCAGCAAGAAAATTAGTGAAGTTAATTGATAAAAGATTAGCACCCGTATTGATATGGGCGTGTGAGGACGGTATTATCTATGGCAAAGCCAATAAACTACAAGGAGAAATCAAATGGGGAGGTCGCCCTCCCCGTGATGGTTCATTTAGTGACTCCGAGATGATGGTCTATTTTGACAATCAGAAGGAGCTTAAGTACATTAGGTACGTTTAGTACAGTTTCTGTAATCCTCCTTTACCCTTTTTAGGCTTAGGAGTGTAATCATACATCTCATCTTTCATTGCTCTTTCTACACTATCCTTCTCTCTCTTAATTAATTTTTCTGCTTGTTTTGCATCATAGTCAGGAGCGTCAGGGCCGAAGGTTCTATACCAAAGGTCGTAATCATAGCGCTTCATATCCTCTTGGTTTTGGAATCCTTGAAGTTTTTCTTCCTCAGCTTTCTTTTTATCTCCTTTATTTCTATCAGCTTTTTCAAGGTCTTTGTAAAGGTCTTTCATTACAGCTTTACGAATGTCTTTATATAAAGGAACAAGACCTGCGTTACCTAATACCTCAAGAGGAATGCGAATATTAAGTTCTTTCTTTCTTCTTTCAATAGCATCCTCTTTTGTTTTTTCAGGCTCTAATGCTTTACGAGTAATGAAGTCAGCAGTTTTTAATGCCGGACCAAATGCACCACCCATATTTAATAAGAAATCAGATAAGTCTCTTTGTCTACCCTTTTGTTCAGCAGGAACAATTGAATATTGAATAGCATCTTTATACGGGTCGTATTCTCCTTCTCTTAAGAAGTCAAGATAATTCTCATTAACTCTTTCTAACCCGTAGTTAACCATCATCTTAGTGGCGTTACCAAAGTCACGACCTAATGTAAGTGAAGTGAACGCAGAAGTAAACGCTTGACCAAGTTTTTGCATAAATGACTTTTCTGTTTCAGGTTCTTCGTCATCAAAGAATAATCCCATAAGACCTGTACCCATCATTTGAGTTAGCAATGTGTAGACAATCATACGTGTTGTAACCGCTCCAAGTAATGCAGCTCCTTGTTTCTTATCTAATGAACCATTACCCATCGCTGCATTGATAGCTGTACGTGCTGTAACAAATTCAAATATTAAGAATCGAGTCATAAAGTTGTTAAAGTTATTGAACGCTCTAAGTGTTGCACTTTGATTAGGCTTAGTAGTTCCTTTAAGGATACCCATAAATGCATTATCAGTAGCACCCGTCATTACAGACCTTTCGTCTGCTAATGTTTTGGCTTTATCAATAGCTTCTTTATTATCTTGCATATAAGCCTCATCATTCGCTGCAATCTTTTCGAAGTCTACCTCTTTGCCTGTAATATTTTTGAACTGATTAGCAAAAGAACCAAACCACATTGGTCGCATAATTGCCTTATCCGGTGTAGATATTAAAGTGTCAGCTTGTAGCTCAATAAGATTTGTATATTTCTTACCTGATAGATTCCAAATCTGCTGAATCTTATTAGCTACAGTATTTTTAGCTTTGCCACCTTTAATACCACTTGCTTGATTTAATATTGAAGTATCAATTAATTTTCCTGATAAAGTATCAGTAGGGAATATTCTATTTGTTTGTTTACTATTTACGTTCTCCATTATAAGAGGCGCATCAGTAGACATAATAACTCCTTTATACTTAACTCCTTCTGTAAATGCTTTTGGGTCAGATATTAAAGCAAATCCAATGTTTGAACTTAACTCAGATATAAACCTGCCTGTACCTGCAAGTATCGCACGGTATCCTTGCTTGTTGATATAGTCAATTACGTCATCAGCAATTGATGTGCTTACATAAGTATTAGTAAGTAAGTTCTCAATAGCTTCTTCAAATGCACTATTGATAGCATTTATAATCTCTCTTTTTTCTTTTGGTATTCTACCTTCCTGCTCTAAGTTAGCAACTGTTTGGTTGATTGTCTTACGAGCTGTACGGATTGGCTCAGTCAAATTGTAATCCATCAATACAAACTTAGCACCACGTTGAGCACTTGCAAATACGTCAAAGTTTAATGGAGACACTTTGCCTGTTCTCGCTATCAAAGACTTTGCTTTTGTAGATGGTCTCATTGAGTCGTTATACTCAGTGATAAATGCGCTACCGGCAGTCAAATCATTAGGCTGATGCTCGTGTAATACATTCAAGTGAACGTAATTATTTAGTGGACTAATTCTATCGCCACGAATAATTGCTGCAGTGTATTCAGCTTTCTCTCTTAGAGATTCGTTTACACCACGAATATCTTTAATGGCATCTTTCTCAGCTTGATTAAATGAATTGTATAACTTTTCATTATCAATGTTTCCATCAGCATCTGAATACTGATTAAGTATGTCTTGTAACATCTCAGCTTCACGCTCAGCAAACTGAGATTTGCCTGCGTCAATATGTTTAATAGTAGCTTTTAAATAATTAGCAGCAGGATTTACTTCCTTGTTTCCTTTGTTAGATTCAAATTCAAGTTGAATCATATACGTCATCATCTTAAACTTAGACATCAATGTTTTATTAGGGTCAAGTTTAAATGACTTTGCTATTTTCTCTTCAGCCTTTTCTAAAATATTTTGAACCTTCTTAAGTTCTGCGCTAAACTTAGCTTCACCTTCTGCAGCTTTGTTTAGTATTGAATTAAATATATCCTTTGTTTTAAAGTCTCCAAATAATTGGTCTATATTAAACAATGGGTTTCTTCTAATCATTTCAAAAATAGCACCCTTCTTTGTAATTAATGACTTTGCTCTTGAATACAATCCTGACAATGGAGCAACCTTAGATTTTTTTATAGCAGAGGTTAATACCTTGCCATTATTGATTGCATTCATTTTCTCAACCATCAACTGAGTGTAATGAGGTAAATAGTTATTATTAATATTATTAATAACCTTGAGTAAGTTTTTTAACTCAGTATTAGTTAAACCATCTATCGCATCAGTTTTAATAAGTCTGCTCAACTCTTTAGCCAAATCTCTTTCATCTTTAGTAGAAAGTTCAGAGCCATCAACAATAGATTTTTTTACTGCATCAGTTAATTCCTTTCTTTCCTCTGCTAATTCATCTTCAGTAAGCTCAGTCTCTTCAACTTGAGGAGCAATGTCATCCTTATACTTACGCATAGTCTCTGCTTCCTTCTCATCAATCTCTTTCTCATCAAGCATTTTCTTAACCGATGCTGCGTAATCTAATTCGTCATCTTTAAATACTTTATTCTCAGAAGCATTGAATCTGTCAGCTAACTCATCAGCTTTTGACTGCTCGTTGTCAATCTCATTAAGTATGGCTTCGACATCTTTAGTAACTGCAGACTTCTCATCAAGTGTAAGTACTGCTTGTCTTGCACCAAACATATCAACCAATTCTAAGTAACGACCAAGGTAATCATTAGGTATAAGTGTTGGGTTAATAGAAAATAATCTATTCAATGGACCTACTAATCCATCAGCAATACCAATCTTAGTAACGATGTTCTTCTTAGCCATCTTTAACTTGCTCTTAGCTACGTCAATCTTGTCAGCATACTCTGCGTTTGCAAACACCTTAGCCATATAGTCAACAAAGTTTGACACTGAAATCTCATTTAGCATATTCACCTTCCCAAATCTTGATACGATATTCGCTGCTTGGATAGATGTAATCTTTCCTTTTGATGCCATCTCTCTAATGTCCTTAGCCAATTCCTTAGCTGCATCTCTTGACAAGTCTCTGATTTGCTTGATGACAAGCATCTTCTCTTCTCTTGAAATATTGGTAATGTCTTTCAATGCGCCAAGCACACGTCCAATTGACACGGCACGCTTAGGTGCAGCACCCATTTTAGTTCTTGCCTCACGCTCCATTATCTTCTTTTGAGCATCATTGGCATTTTTATACACCTCTGAGTTTCTAATTAAGGTATCTAAGTTAGATACTATCTTAGCATCAGCTATACCTCTTGATTTTTGACGAGAAATTAACTCATCAGCCTTTATCATTAATGCATCGTATTGCGCCTGAATAGGAGCAATTTGACTAACAGCATTGATGCCATCAATCACGTCACGGCTGTTTACATTATTGTCTTTAGCAATTCTTTTGATAGCTTCTTGTAATGTAACACCTGCATCAACCAATGCCTTGATTGCTTTAAGAATGGTCTTCATTACAGGCAATGCTATATTCACACCAAGATTCTCTTTCTCAAACTTGTCAATGTCTTTAATTACTTTGTCAAGACCTGACTGAATCTTTTGAAGCGTTGTCTTATCGTTAGGGTCTAACGCAAGTAAATCATCTAATGCACCTGTTACTTGCTCTTCCACTGTAGGCTCAGCCTTTGCTTTAGCTTTAGCTTTCTTAGCTGCTACTTTAGCCTTTTCTTTTGCTTTTTTCTTTTGCTCTTTAGTAAATTCTTTCTTCTTAATCTTATTATAACTATCAGCAACTGCTTGCTTAGCTTCTCCTAATGTTTCAAATCCATCAAAGCCAATCTCATTACCATCAATATCTTCTGCGGTAAATGAGAATATTTTATCTTCATCAGTAAGTTTTGTTATCGTTCCAATTGGGTCACCATCTGCATTACGTGCTTCAACAGTAAGTGATGAGATGTATGTTACAGTTCTTCCGCTTTCAGTTTCTTTTTCATCTTCAAGATAATCAATGGCATTGTCCTTGGTAAACGCATCAGTCTTAACTTCAGACGCTTGCACAGGAACAAACTGCTCTTCTTCTTCTATTACAAGAGTAGCTTCTGCTTGAACAGGCTTATAGTCTATTAAAGATTGCGGAGCCTTACCATTATTACCTACATCCCATTGTGACTTATCAGCAGCATCTACATTGTTTTTAAATGCTTCTACATCATTCATAAAGGATTCGGCAAGTGTAGAATTTGGATTAGTAAATGCATCATAATATAAGTCGCTTAATCTTGCGGCCTCATCTCTTAAATTCTCATCTACATTAGTATCTCTTTGAATCTCATAAAAATAATGACCAAGCCCATCAGGGATATTCCAACCAAGACGAGCACGTACTGCATCTAACTTTTGTTTAGCTGTAGCTTTTTGTTTCTCATCTCCGGTAAATCCTTTTAAGCCATCTTTAGCTAAATAGGCTTCATTGGTAATCACTTGAACTTCTGCAATTGTACCATTAGATGTACGAATTTCAATAAGTCTTTTTGGATAACCTAATTCTGTAGTTTCGGTAATTCTTCTTAATTCTTTGTCGCCCTGATATTTCTCATCAATTGTTTTAAATACTTTATCAGCATTAGCTTCAGTATCTACTACAATATTTACACGTGCGCCATCACCAAGTTTTTCGGTGAATGCATTATACCATCTGATAGCTTTAACAGATGCACGTTCAGGGCGTTTAATTGGGAATGGGGATATGGATGCGTCAACTTCAGCAATGGCATCTTGTGCAATGCCTTCTACTTCGGCCTTAGCGTCTTCGTAAAGTTTTTTATTTGTTTCAAATGTACGCTGCACTGCAGGCTGTACTACTTTATTTAACTCGTTAAATCGAGTTTGTTCTTCAGGAGATAACTTTTTTCCTTCTTTTTGTAAATCAATTTCTTTTTGACGCAAGTCAGCAAGTTCAACTGCAAGTGCTTCTACTTTTGTGGTTGATTCTTTGAACGATTTAAGAACGTCACTTCTATCGAATTGTCTTGTTGGGTCTGAGGTTCCTTCATTTTTGGCTCCTTGGTAAGAAGATTTTTTGATTCTAACCGTTGGTTTAACTTTGACATTAGGTCCGAGTACATCAGCCGTTGCTTTTTCAGCTGCGATTGACTTTGAGTCAAGGTCTCTTGTTCGTTCTTCATATTGTTCATCTTCTGTTAAATTTTGTTGGTCAGTATCTTCAAAGAATTTAATTATAGATACTTTAATCTCGTTATTATTAATGTTGAATGCCTCAACACCATTCTTTTCAAGTTCAACTGACAGGTCTGTAACTTGTTCGTCAGTTATTGGTTCATCAAAGGTATAAATAATTTGTGGATAATGCATCAAATTATTTTCATCAAATTCAGTAAGAGGTATATCTCTCTTTCCACTAAACACATCTGACTCATATTCAGAGTCTGTTTCTAATATGAATGCATCTTGAGAATACTTCTCAGCAAAGTCAAATAATAACTTGCTAACTGCTTCAGTATTAGCTTGTGGACTAATTGATAGAATCATATTAAATGATGGCTCAAATGAACCATTCCATAAGCCACGCTTAGGGTCGCTAAACTTAACAGCTACACCATCAACTTTTGCTACTTCATCAATAATATCTTGCTTAGCATCGTTTAATATTTGATTTTCAGCTTCCTTTATCTTAGCAAGAACTTTAGGGTCTTTCTTTTTAGCGTATTGCTTAACAAACTTGTCATAGTTCAATGACAACTTCTTAATCCTTTTAGTTAGAGGCGTAGCTTCACGTACTGTAGCCGGAGTAATTAATACAGATATATCTCTAACTAACTTAGGAGCTTGTGTCTTTAAAGACACTTTTTGTTCTGCTTTTAATGTTTCTAACTCACTATTTATCTCATCAATACGAGCACGTGTTTTTAATTGAATTGGAGAATTAGGCATTTGCTTTAACGCTTTAGAGGTCAAAGACACCTTTTCTTTTTCAAGTTTATTTATTTTTTCAATTACTTCTTGCGTCCCGATTTCAGGAGTGACCTCTTCGGTCCTTGTGGTAACGACTTGAGGTCCTTGGTCTCCTTCGACCACTTGCTGCAATCCCACTTCGGGTTGTTCTGTGCGTAGCACGCCTTCATCTGTTGTTTGTTTTTGAATGGCATCTTGTTGTTTTTTTAATGTTTGTAATTCCTCAGCAGCCTTAGACCACTCAGGAGATGTTACAGATAATTCAGAGTCAGGAGCAACTAATGCTTCTAACTCAGCAATTCTTGCTGTTCTTTTCGCAGTAACTTCAGGAGCTTCTATAACCACTGCTTCAACTTGTGGTTTAGACTCCATTATAATCTGTTGTATTTGATTGTTGAGGTCAGCAATCTCTTGCTTTTCTCTTGCTACAAGTACATCATCTTTATTCTGAATGTCAGTTTTTAATTGGTCTCTTTGTCTAAGTAAAGTAGCAATCTGAGCTTTCTCTGCATTGGTTACCTTTAAGTCTTTTACAGCATTTGAAACTTGCTGTACCTTGTCGAATACATACAATGATTGCTTTGCTTCATCTTCTGAAATCTCACCATCCTTTACTTTCTTATTTAAATTCTTAGATAATATATCTCTTGACTTATTAGTATTAGCTATTTGGATTTGTTCTGCTGTAATAGGAGCATCTTTTGATACATTAAATACTTGGTCTAATTTTGTATCAGTGTCTTTTAATACGGCATTTATCTCTTCCTTAGACTTATATGTCTCAACAAGATTAGTTACCTTGTCCTTTGCTTTCATTGCATTGATAGGAGCTGTGAATACCACACCACTGCCTGCACCTGTTACAAATGCATCAGCAACACCTTCAAACGTAGGCTTATTACTAAGCACATTCTGAGTGATTTGAGTAGCTGCCTCTTCAATACCTTCACCCAATAAACCAATAGGAGCACCATACTTTGTTAATGCTGACTTGTATGCCTGAACTAACCCATCTCTAAAAATATTTTTTCCTACTTCTACACCTTCTTTTTTAATAATATCTTTATAAACCTGACCAATTGTACCTGTACCAATTGCACTAAATACAGTCTCAGCCGCAGACATACCTAATGCCTTTACAGTCTTTTCAATTTCAGGCATATCAGGATTTTCTTCGCCTAATTGCTCTCTATTTTGTTCAAGGAATCCAGCAGTACTAATTGCTGCTAACTCAGCAGGAGCAAGCGTAGCTCCTCCCATCATCATAGCTATACTTACAGGAGCAGACTCTACAATGCTACTTCCAAGTAATTCAAATGCATCATTATAGTTGCCCTTCTGTATATTATCTACAATGCCTGAGCTTTCATATCTTTCTTTATTAAACTTAGCAGTAACTTCTTGTAATCTTTTCTCTTCTTCGTTTAGCTTGTTTAATACGGGATTGCTTATACCAAACTGCTTTTTAAATGTATCAGCGTTAGCTGCAATATCCCAACCTGTAGCCCAAGCCAATGCATTCTGAGGTATAGATGCAATATTTATAACTGTCTCAGGTATAGATGCAACCATCTTCTCCAATGAGGTAAGACCTGATAATGCTCTTGTGCCTATGTTTTTTAAATAAACATTTTCTTCCTCAGGCATTTCAAGCGCTCCTAAATTCTTAAGTAATTTTTCTTTCTTAGGTGGAGCCATCTCAGGTATAACATTTGTTATAGTCTCAGGAAGAGGCGTAACACCTGTTGGCGTTGCAAATCCTGTCTCTGCTGCTACTTGTCCTTCTCTAAGAAATTTAGGAAGCGGTTTTGACGAAACCAAAGAAGTATCTTCCGAAGGTAATTCCGTAGTACCTTTTTTTTTTAATTCAGGCTGAGCACCTATACCCATAAGAGCTTTGTAGTCTTCAATACTTTTACCATAACCTTGTTGCGTAAATAGATTATAAGAATCATTCAATGCATTAGGATTGGTAGCAATTAAACTCTTAAAATCGTCAATGCTTTTACCATATCCTTGTTGAACAAATAAGTTATAGGCATCTTGTATTGCTTGCTCGTTCATATTTTTATTTTATATCAATTAGTATTTTGAACCTACTCCTGCAGGATTTACAGCCGGTGGAGTATATCCTTGAACAGAAAACGGATTAGCAGGAGGAGTAGCTCCTAATCTTACTGCTTCAGCCGTTGCTCTGCCCGATGGGTTAAAGGTAGCACTTTTTATAAAGCCACCTTGATTTACTGCAGTACCAATATTTGGATTTCCTGTTAGTAATGGTCCTGCTGATTTTACAAATTCTTGCGCAGACATAACTCTTCCATTTGCACCTTTAAATGGTATTTTTCTTTCAGTTAATTTACCTCTTTCATCAACAAGCGTAACAGTAACACCTGATGCATCTCTTGCAACACTTTGCACTGCAGGATTGATGTCTCTAAAGAAAGTAGTAGCACCTTGAATAGCTGTGTTATCTCCACCCCATAATGCGCCAACCTGATTGGCTATATTTACTGCATTTCTCTTTTCTTGGTCATTAAGAACTTCCCATTGTTGTGGCTGAGGCCCAAAAGGTTGGAATCCTGTTGGCTTAATATCTTTCTCATTATCTAATCTTGCTAACAACTGAGTTCTAACCCAATCTTTAGCCTCAGTTAATTGAGCTTTATAATTAGTTCCATCAGTATCTATTGTAGGTAATCCTGTAGATGGATTAATCTTAATTAATATTTTACTCTTATCTTTAGCCGCCTCTTCTTTATTATAAGTAAATGACTCTTGGCTATATGTACCTACATTCTCTGTTAATACCGAAGTGATATTATATGGATTAGCAAAGTATGAATTTATTTGTTGGTCTATAGCCTTATTTGCATTATCAACCACAGCCTTTACAGCAGGGTCAGTAGATGCTTCATTTTGTTTCAAACCCAAAAGCTCAACTACACTACCTTGCTTAGTAGTAGTAGCGGCAGTAAATAAAGTATTCTTTATCTCACCCATATTCTTTACCGTATTATTAATGGCTGTGTTAGCATCCCAAGTAGGAATATCTGCTAATATTTTGCCTTTTAATACATTTACGGGAGCCACATCTTCAGTTAGTTCCATTACTCCTGTGTCAGGATTAGGTCTCATTATACCAACATTTACCACACCCGTTGATGGGTCAATGATAGCTTTAGACTTTGAGAAATCAGCGAAGCCTTCTATTGATGCCATATTAGCACCTGTCAAGGCTTGAAGTTTACCACTTTGAATACCCTCCATTTTAGTCTTATAATTGTCTTGATATAACTTTTGTAATTCAAACAATGTGTTTGTACCATCTACATAGTTCTGTCTTCTATACGTATAATCTTGCAGCTTCATTTGACCTGACTTTAATAGTCTATTGTCAATCATCTGCTGCTCCATCATTGAATGCGCATAATCATTTGTAAACTTATTGGCATCTTGATACTGTCCTTGTGGTGCGTTTTGTAATACGTTTTGAAATTCACGTGTAGCTTGGTCGATGTCAGCTTTCTTTTTATTACGAATCTCCACCTCTTGTTTAAGCATATCAGATATGCCTTTGCCGACTTCAGCCCAATTGACTTGACTATCTGCGTTCTGTTCTGCGTATTTATAATATGTAGCCATAGCGTTATTCGGTTTCTTTTTTATTATTAACTACCACCTAATCCGGGTACATTAAAAGGATTTGTTATAAATGGACTTGAGTTTACAAATGGATTTACAGGAACAGGAGGTGGAGTAGGTAAAGCATATTTATCAGGTCTAACTGAAATAGGATTACCTAAGGCATCTGTATCTACTTTAGAATATAATGGAGCAAGCTGCATAGCCTGTTGACCCATACTTGCAAGACCTTTAAATCCTTGTTCAGTAGCTTGAGCCGCCAATTGCTGAGCATCTCTTGCAGCTTGTTGTGCACCTGCTACTTCTTGCAAAGATAAAGATGATTGAAGACCTGCTAAACGAGCTTCTTCTGCAGCAGATAACTTTTCAAGATTCATTAAATCTTGACCCATTGCAGTTCTTATTCCTGCTTGTGCTTGTTGTTGTGCCATTTGAATACGTCCTGCCGTAGCAGCCGCACCTCTTTCGCTCTCTACTCCTGCTTGAATAGCTTGAGCACCTTGAGAAAGTAATGCTTCTCTTTCTAATTCATATGGTTCTTTTTGAATACCCAAGTTCTCATAAAAGTTTACCTCAAGTTTTTTTCTTGCTTCTGCCATAGCTTGCTCAGCATCTTGCTCAGCTTGGCGCTGTGCTTTTTTCTGCTTTCCTGCTTGTGCAAAAGACATACCTGTACTTCCTGCTGTTATAGCTAAACTTGCTATTGCTAATGATGTTGCTGCGGGCATATTATAATAATTTAATCATTTCGTTTATTTGTTTGTCACCTTTTATATATCCTAAGTCTTCGTAGACACCTATTAATGATTGATTTTGTAATAGAGCGTAACTATATTTACTTCCTGATTTTTTACAAATCTCTGTCAACGCTGACACCAATAACTTAATGGCGTCTTTTCTTTGTAGCTTGTTGGTATATTCCTTGTTCGATATTATCCAATCTACCCAAGCTACTTTGGAATTAGTCAGATACATAAAGCCGGCACATATAGGCGTATCACCATCATAGACTATGATACCACCTTTACCATCGTTAGGAAGGAAATCTCTCTTAGGAGGTTCCCATCCCCACTGTTTCCACCATCCTACGAGAATATCATCGTAATCGGTTTCGCTCAGTTCTTTTATGATTAAATCCATATTGCTACAAAGATATTAAATTTAAGGAAAACTTTTCATAACTTCTGTCTGAACAACAAAGAGTTCAACTTTACTTGTAGACGAGTTTTCGATATTAAATGTACAATAATGCCCAAGCACACCGTGAGACTCCGCAACTGAGTTCTTAATATACAAGAAAAAGGCATTTTGTATAGGTATAGGAGTGGTTCCCGGGATTGTGGTATCAATGGTTAATTGGTTAACATTATTAGCTAAATCTACTGAAATAGCCGTTACCTTACCACATAACACCGGAGTGGTATAAGGAGGCACTGAGAAGTATAAAAGGTCTCCAATACTGATAATGCTACCTATTTCTATACCAATTGCAAACTTAACCACATTGCCGCCTGTCACTTGAGTGCTTCTTCCAATACCATTTACGCTTCTTAAAGCAAGTTCACCAACAGAATTGTTTCTAACAAATGCAAAGAAAGAGGCTTCTTTTTTCTCAAACCAATTGGCATCAATAAATCCTGAGTATTGCAAGTCAGTCTCTAAAGTAACCCCCCATTTAGCATCACCTTCTAAGTTAATGGTCTTAAATAGCTTATTCTCAAGCGGTGCTGTATTGAATACGCTTTGCAATGTCGATGGAGTATAAGCTCCTGCGGCATTACCAATCTTTACAAACCAAGGCGCATAGAAAGTATTTCTATTCTCATTTACATTATGTCTGTATAAATCACCCCCTTTAAAAGTATAGAAATAGTTGTTCATCCCTATCATCCATTCAGGAATAAAGGAGTAAAAGGATACCCACCCTTTGACTAAATTGCTATAAGATAATGTATAATTTGCCATAGTTATTTATTTTAAATTGGACATAAAGGCAACATCGGCCAAAACGATTGATGCGTTAATGAAGTGATATATGATGCTATTATTGTACCTCCTGAGTTCCTTAACTCCAATGTAAAATAAACAGGTGTAGCCGAACCACTTGGTTCAAAATATATTAATTCACCCGTAGGTGGCGTTGAATCAGATATTGTAATAGTCGCTGTACTCGATGGAGTTCCTGTAGTTCTTGTTATATAAGAGCCTGCAGGAGCGTTAATTGTATTGATTGTATATTTTACTGAGCAAGCTGCGTTATCATTACAATTATTTTGTCTACAAATAGGAGAGCCTAATGAAATACTTGGTGTGCAAGAAGGACATTCTTGTTGTGGTAATAATGTGCAATCTACTTGCTCTCTTACTATTACACCATTAGAATAGAATCCATTAGGCGCACATTGAGTCAAAGCAGTATTTGTAAATACTGCTGTTGCGGAAGCAAGAGATGGTGCATTTAAGTAGTATGATGAACTTGTTGCCATTTGTTTTTATTTAAAATTAGCACAATGGAAGCATTGGCCAAAATGATTGATGGGTTAATGATGTACTTGACGTAGCTATTATTGTTCCACTTGAATTTCTAAGCTCAAGGGTAAAGTAAACCGGAGTTGCTGAGCCGCTTGGTTCAAAATACAATATTTCACCGGTAGGTGGAGTTGAGTCACTTATAGTAACCGTTGCAGTACTTGACGGAAATCCTGTAGTACGTGTTATATATGAACCTGCCGGTGCATCAGTGGTATTAATACCATATCTTACAGAACAAGCGGCATTATCGTTGCAATTATTTTGTCTGCATATAGGAGCACCTAATGAAATAGTCGGTGCAAAACAATTGGCTTGACACTCTTCTAAAGTCGCATAAGTACCTGTTCCATCACCCGGGTCTACACAATTACCGCTTTCACAGTCATAAGACTCTATTACAGGCGCACCACAGCCACAACAAGCGTCTGCTGCACTTACAGAAGAGTAACATAATGTAGTGGCTACAGCAGCCCTAAAATCCCATATTAGATACAAGTTATTTAATAATGCAGGAACGGTAAAATTAGCATAGTTATTTGAGCCTCCTCCTTGATTTGGTGTAGCTGTAACAGCTAATGCTAATAAGGCGTTAATATCAGTACTATTATTACTATAATTAGTATTTGACATTAAATACTTAAATTTATCCGTTGCAGGATTAAATACAAATGTATCAGTAGAAAGTTTATTAGAAATTAAACTAACTGTACTTCCTGCAGGAGGAACTGCTCCTGTTCCTACAAAGTTAGTAGTAGCATTATATCTTGATACAAGAGGATTAGCAGTTCCTGATACAAAAGTCACAAGACTTGATTGCAGTGGAGAAACATATGCTCCATTTACATATCTGTATTCAGTATGAATGGTGTCTCCTGAGTCATAATCACTCGTTAAGACTATCTGAACAATTCTAAGTGAAACTGCAGTTGTACAATTTGGAAGCACGTTTAACGTTATATTACCAATATAATCAATAGTAATAGTAGCTGTTTCTACAGATACATTATTTTTATTAAAAGTCAAAGTGCCACCTGTACTTACAAATCCTGTGGTAGTTGTAACTCCATTATATAGGACTGATATTCTAAATTGAGCACCTGAGCTTATTGCTGCAACACTATAATTAATATTAGTTGACCCAACAGTAGGACCAAAATCAACACAAAACTGAGTAGATTTTTGTTGAGCAAGAGGTGTTGTCAAACTAAAGGTCTGAGAAATACCACATTGCAAACACTGAGGATTATCAGGCAAGTTTACTTCGTTACTTGATAACACATACTCGTTAAGATATGGGTCAAATCCACCTATCTTCTGAGTATTAAAAGACTCATTAAAGGTATCTCTAAACCACGTTCTCATATTCATCTCAGATATTACTATCAATTCTTCTTTAGCATATGAGACACCTTGCTTTAATTGAATAACCGCTCCACGCTTAACATCAGTAAAATATCTATCATACCCCCATTGAACATAGCTTTCAGGATTGAAGCTAATACCATACTTTTCAACACGAGCAATTTGAGTACCTAATACCTCAGGTACAGATGCTATAACTCCACCACTTGTGGAATCAGAAATCAAATTCTTGCTTGCTAAAACGTACGAAATTTTGTCTTCTTGTAGTAAAAGAATATCTGTTTCTCTACCATCCATTATATAAATAGCTCCAAAAGAAGGCTCACAAACCTTGTAGTTAATTAAACCTAAGTTAAATTCATTTAGCTTATTCACATTGGACTCAGCGCTATACACTCCGCTATATGTAATATCAGAAAATCTATCTGCTTCTTTGTAATCTTGAGCTGATACGCTTGTAACCCTGTTACCAAGATTAAATGAGTTACCTACTATTGAGTCTCTAATCTTGTAACTTTCCGCTCCGTTTCCAAAAGAAAAGCAGTTAAAGAACTTAGTATCAACAATAGCAGGTGTTCCTGTTGCAAAATTTTGGTCTTGGATATTGCCTAAATGATTGCCATTTACTATAGCAAAAGACATTTCATTTTCAAAAAACACGTCAGGCAGAGCCTCAGAAGGTTGCGTTTCAAATATTAAAGTCTTATCAGAACGAAACACCGTAAAGTTAACCTCAACAGTAGATGCTCTTGCATTTGGGAAATTTAAACCCGTACAAGGTAATGTACCTGTTACCATCAATTGTAATTGATTAGTAGAAGTATTTCTATAAAATCTATAATAATTTGTACATATACTTGTTGATATAGTACCTGCAGTATTAGTAATTGTTGAAATAAACTCATTGTTAGGAATACATTGACCACCACCTGCATATCTTACACCATCGTTTAAAAACTGAGCTATATCTTCTCCAACAAACCAATCATACATATTGTTATATGCATTTGCTGATATAAATGTTTTTTCTAATAAATTTCTTCTTTCTTCACAATCGTTTCCAACACCTCCTCTTGATTGTCTAATATACATTACAATTCTGCTTCCTGCAGGTATATCGTAATCTACCCAAGCAGAAGTAACTGAATCATATCTATTCATTGGATAATAAAGGATAGGATAATTTCCGCCTCTTGGAGAAGTAACCGTTACCTTTCCCGGAGCTATGATAGCTAATTCATCCTGAACAATATTAAAGCTGTTAGGATTAATCTTCATATATACTCCCGCAGGAATTGGTATAAATACGTCAGGGTCTAATGCACTTGGTATCTCTATAAAGTTTGACGTCTGAGATGTCTTATCAAGCACAGTAGCGTACACACAAGAAGTAGTAGCACCGCTTGAATCAGCCTTTACGATTAATCTATCACCTGCCTCTATCTTACGTGCATTCTCTCCTTCAAGTAAGAAGTAAGCATTGTTTGTTAATGGGTCCTCAAAGAATATGCTACAATAAATTGTCTCATAGTTTTCCTCATCAGGCTTAATAACAAACTTATATCTTGTTGCCCAAACAGGCGGTAATTGAGTCGGAGGTATTGTTACTTGAATAGAGTTCTTATAAGAAGAAAATCCACACGGAATATGTTCTGTATTATTAGGACTTACAAGAGCAGTTGTCGCTCTATTAAAATCATCCATATATACAATACCAATCTCGTAGTCACGATTACTATGTAAACTTTGTGTGTTTGCAATTTCTTGGAATGTAGCCTGAGCTAATGTCACCTCATAATACTCATAAACTGTTTGAGTAGGTGTTGTTATATTATTAACATAACGCATAGCAGGAAATTGGAAACCAATACTACTGCTACCCGGACTTGTGATAATGTTAATTGGCTGACCAACTGCACTTATACCACTTCCGTTTTTTATCAAAGCATTTAAGTTATTTGGTATAGCACAATTAAATGCATCTGTAAAAGTTGTTCCATTACAAGCATTTGCAATAAGTTGAATATTGGCTGCAGTACCAACTGCGTTTTGAAACTCAACACTTGTAGCTAAATCATATACTGATGCATAATTAGTAGACAAGAAAAATGCAAAATTTAATCTAACTATATCTGTTGTCTCAGTAGGGAATGGTGTTTGACCACTAAATTCAGAATGAGTTATACTAACATCTAAGCTGATTGCAGAACCTGAAATTAAATTTTGACCTCCTAAATCAAATGTAACCACTGCATTAGCAATAGTTACAGTACCATTAATTGAGTAGTTGCCTGAAGCAAGTCCATCATTAATACTTGTATTGCCTATAGGAGTGGATATTAAATCAGTTGTGTATTCAAATTTAACAGGAGCACCGTATTGGTCTATTAAATCATATCCTTCTACATAGTTACCATACATTAACCTATTGCCCATAATAGTTTGAGCCTTTGCAAATCTTGGTACATTATCGTATAATCTAAGTAATTCTGCCTCTGATAATACGGTAAATATCTTGCTATTGGTAAAAGTATATTGATAATCAGTATTATTTGCAAGTCCTAAATTAGACTTGTCAAGTTTCTCAATAACCTTAATAACACTTCCATCTGCATTTTTAAATAATAAATCTAACCCAACTACAAGTGAACTACCTGAGTTGTAAGTAATAATAGCAGAGTTACAAAAGTTTGTCATACCCTCATTCACAAAACTTTCAACACTAAAGCTAAAAGGATTAGGAACAAAAGCAGGTTGAGACCACTGAGAAGTAGCACTATACTCTCCATCTATATATTTATATCTATATGCAAAGCAAATAAATCTTGTATTTAAAAAATTCTCTTGGCCATTGGTTACGATAGGCTCAACCGTTGGTGACTTTATAGGTGGCTTCTTAATAACAAGTAAAGATTCTGCGGTAATTTGGTCTATATTACTAATTGGATTAGGATAGTTTCTATTAATATTTATACATCTTGGAGCATTGTAATCATCAGTAAAGAACAATAAATCATTTAATATATCAATACCCGTAATCAAATATTTAGGGTTAAAGTTTAACGTAGTATTAACACCTCCTCCATTATTAATAGATACAACGTGATAAGTTAACACATTTGTGTAAACATTAAAAGAAACAATCAAGTCAAGTTTTCCTGTGGCACCTACTGAAAAGTTTGAATCGTGTATAAACCAATAGATAGTCTCAGTAGCACTATCTTGTAATGCACCAATACATCTTGCAGATGAACTAAGCGCAGTACCATTAATATATGCCAATGAAGTAAGAGGTAAATTACCTTTTGTGTTTTCAATAACCCCCATCTCTGAGTTCTCTGTAGAACCCATTCTAATATTCATAGCATCGATATACTCTCCTTCAGGTAATAGGCGTTGGTCTACACCTTTATTCATCTTACCTGCCGTAAAGTTCCTTGTAAATTTTGCCATTTTATTTTATTTGCTTGTCCAATCCTCTTAAGTTCATCAAAAGTCTACCCGGATGAATATTGCTAATTCTTATTTTTGCATTGCTTAATAATGCTCTTCTTTTTTTACGTGCACGAGCAACGATATACTCTTGAACACCAAGTTTAGAACTTAGTATCTCATACTCAATTGCTGCATAAATGTACGCCTCAAATAACTTGTTTACCGTAATTAAAGAATTGTCTCCGCCCTCCATACCATCAGAAACATATTCAAGAATACAAGACTGACCTGACATTGACGAGTCAAAGTTAATCACTCCTGCTTTTCTATCAATATTAAATGTAGGATTAAAGTTTGCAGTCTCTGTATTTAATCCATAAGCAGTTCCAATGTTACCTTCAAAATACCACATTCCATCATAATTCCATCCTAACTGACCATTAAATTGATTTCCTTGGTTTAAATATATACTCTTCTTAATCTTAGTTAATCTATCATAGTCTATCTCAGAATACTGAGGACTTAAGGCATTGCCATATTGGTCAAATAAAATACGACCCGTGTTATCTTGAAGATAAGCCTTAGATGAAAGCGTTTGAATGTTTTCGGACAATGGACGTAACCATCCATCTTTATACAATGAAACACGCACCCAATTCACATAATCAGCAGGTAATATATACCTTAGCATATCAGGAACCGTAAGTTGTAATACCTTAACTTCCTTAAAAGCATCGTAATTTAACTCTTGAATTGCACGTTTAGCGTGAAATAATACTTTGTAACGCTCCTCATTATTAACCAATGAATGGTTACCCGCATACATTAATAAGAAATTATTTACAATGTCTTGTAAACTAACGTATTGATACGACCCCCAATTAGTATCCTCGGGAGTTACACCCCCATTCTCATAATATTGATATTGTGATATATATGCCATTGCTTATAAATTTATTATTGCATACTGAATGTAGGCTGTTGTTGTTGTTCTTGTACCATACCAAACTGAGTAACCTCTGTCTCACGAATAGATATACCACAATACTCAAGTATCTTAGTTACTAATTTATACTCATCTTCAGGAGGCAATTCAAAGTCTTGATAATCAGGTTGCGATTGGTCAAATACAGGCTCTCCATTAGTAAGCGTAATATAGGTCCATTTTGGCACTTTAGGGTACCTAAAATAGGTTGCAAGAACCTGACCCTTGTTACTTATCGTTGCAGGATAGAAAGTTAATTCTTCGCCTTGTAATGCGTAAATAGGGAACTCATTAGTTGGGTTGGTTAAATTAGAATTAAGCAACATTGTAAGTTTTGAGTTAATAACCTTTTCAGCAGGTATAACAGTAGCAGAAGAAAAGACGCTATACGCATTTCCTGTTGCTAAAAATATATTTGAGTCTAATAAAATATTTGTATTATTAAGTACTGATACCACTGTAGATACTAATCCGGTAGTTAAATTTGTAACAACATCTCCTGCAGAAATACCATTAGATAAAAAAGTTGCTGTACTATCAACTAATCTTCCGCTTACTACAGATGTATTTGTTCCTGTCTTAAGTACAACAGGCTTACATTTTACATCTAAAAGCATATAAGTATAATAGCCTGTAGTCGCAGGACTTGGCATAGAAAATCTATTAGCCGCAATCTTAGAAAGATAGTCTGTACGTAAAAAATATTCTAACACTTCTGCAATAGGTTGCTCCATATCTGCATACTCTACACCTGAAATACGTGCATTTTCAGCATTTATAACTTTATTATAATTACTAAAGTACTCCTCGTATATTTCCATCTGTGAGTTTTGAGCATACAAATTGAAATCAGAAGGAGAAATATAGCCGTAATTATTCTTGTTCAGAATAGATAATACTGCATTTCTTACTGAGTTTATCATTACTTCTTTTTTTACAAATATACATAAAAAAAAAGAGGGTACAATAAGTACCCTCTTCTAACCAATAATCAATAATCAAAACCTATTATGCCAATGTCGCTTCTAACATTTTTAAGGAATCAATACCTTCATCACTTTGCAAGAAGTGGGCTACCATCTCATAAGGGTCTTCTCCGAATGGAACAGATAACATCTTCTTTTTGTTGGTTGCGGTATTAAACCACACCTCTTTCTCACCATTTCTTAATACCAACAACTTGTTTTCAAAGAATAAACGAACCTTAGCTTGAAACTTCAATTCAGGGTCATTTAATATATTTAAGAACTCTTTAGGGTCTCTTTTAGCAAATACCAAGATGTCACGCTTTAACTCAGCAGTAGACACTGTAGATGGGTCTTTTCCAAACATTACTCTTGTAAGGGTTTCAATTTGGTCAAGTGATAACTGACGAGCTTCAATTAGAGCCTCAACTTCTAAGTTTAAGTCTTCTACCTCAGCAGCAGCATCCTTTTCTTTATCTACTTCAGCAAATATAGTACCATTTAATGGATGATAATGTAAAAATTGCTGTAATACAGGATTGTTTTTTGGAACTCTTAAGAAGCCATCTTCAAAGATAATTGGCTCTATAATTGCATTTCCATCTTGTTCGTCCTCAAATGGGGACTGTTGATTCGTTGAATACCTCAATGAACGATTAACATTGTTTTTCTCGTCAAACCACATTAGTGGGAATCGAGGGTGGTTTCTTGACGCTAACGTATATGATAGCGGATTTCCTATTTTTAACTTGTAGACTTTGTCCACAGGTGTTGTACCTTTTGCCATTTTGTATTTAATTTAATTAGATTTAAAAAAGGGAGAGTGTCTTTAAAGACACCCTCCCGGTATATTTACCACCTATTATCCATAACGGAATAATACGAAGTTGTTTGCACCCAAAGTACATACGCAACGCTCAGACAAGAAGTTTACCTCCATTGCATCCAAGTCGCTTGTGGCAGCACCACCGGCAGAACCTGTAATCCAAGTCTTGTATCTTCTATCTTCTGCTTCAGAAGCACGGTATCTTACGTGTAAAAAAGGACGCTTAGCGTTCTTACCCATAATTTGGTCGTACACTGAAGTAGAACCTGCAGGAACCATCAAACCTGTGATAGTACCTGTTGCAGTTGCAATAGTAGTGTTTAAACCACCACGCATTGTTGGGTCATTTAAGTACTTCCAATCAGACTTGTAGAAGTCATAACCTCTACGGAATCCTGTGAAGCCTAAGTTTAACGCCATATCAACATCGTTATCGAAAAGACCGAATGAAGCTGATTGAGCAACACCACCTGAAGTGTAGCCGTTCAATGTAGCTAACATATTGTCAATATCGAAGCTCAATCCACGATTTACGAATACTACGTTCTCTTCGATAGCACCTTGCTTATCTAAACGAGAAACGATAGAATCCCAATCAGAAAGAGTTGTTGGAGTACCACCACCCCAAACGTTACCACGATTGTTTACTACGTAGAAGATACCCTCAGAACCAATGAAACCTGCAGTTGCCGCACCTGAAGAAGCTGCAGCAGGAACTGCTTCAATCATTGAAGTCTCTAAGTAATCTTCAAAACGTAAACGAGTCTCGTGCTCTGATTTCAAATACCACAAGTATCCTGTAGCACCGTTCTCAGTAGTTACTTCAACCCAACCGATTTGAGCCATATCAGAACCGTTAACCGCATACTTATCTTTAATGATAATAGGGTTGTTAGAGAAGATGCTATCTTCAGATTCTAATGAACCAATCATTCCGTTAGTTCCTTTCTTGAACTCAGAACCGTAAATAAATACAGTACATTGAGTAGAAACTGCGAATGCTTGACCTGCAGTCTCGTAGTAAGCTACTGTGAAAGTAGTTGCTGAAGGAACTGCTGTTACGATAGCCTTGTTGAAAACACCTGATGCATTGTTCTGAATCATAACTGTTTGTCCAACACGGATAGCGATATAAGTTACACCACTATCAGCTACAGTGAAAGTTGCGGTTGCCGCACCTGCTGCTGCTGCTGAAGTAATATTAGTGTACTTAATGTGTAAACGTCCTTGCTCAGCCCATTTAACTTGGTCTGAATTAGACGGCATCTCTGCTCCTACCATACGTAAGAAAGATGCAATTGTTCTGTTACCATAACGCTCAAATTCCTTCTCATAAGTATCAGGAAGATACTGATTCAAGAAATTAAAGTTGGTAATGTAGTTAGTTTGTAAGGCTACCTGCTCAGCACTTGGCTGCAACGCAAAGGTAGGGTTACTTAATAATGTACCTGCCATTTTAATTAATTTTAATGTTTATATTTTTTTTATGCTGCGAATTTTCAGGTTTCGTCCTGAATCAGGGTTTATCGCTTTCACCTGCATTCCATCTGTAGCCTTTCCTACTTCAGGAGCTTTACGCTCAGACATATTGATGTTCTTGATTTTACGAGTAACATCATCTGTGGCGTCAGCTAATCCTTGTTCGTAGAAGTACTTAGCAAACTTGTCAGGATGCATTGCTATTGCCAAAGACCTATGATAACCTGATGCGTCTTTCATCAAACCTTGGTCATCCAAAAACTTGTTTATAAAGTTTTGTGGAGTTGCTTGGTTCTTTTTTAACTCATTGGCGTCTCCCGGAGCAAACGTGAACTTCTTGTCATTAACACTGAACTCAAAACCTTTGAACTCTCCGTTAAAAACTTCGTTCGTCTTTTGGTCAAACCATTGACGTTTACGATTGTTCTCCTCTTCTATAGTCTTTGCCTGTTGGGTATATTGCTTATAGCTTTCGTACACTTCTTTTTCTGCATCAGGAACAAATCCCATTCTTGACTCAAGCGGCATTTTATATTGTTCCTTTTGGGAATTGAAGTATTTCTTGGCTTCAGCAAGAACTTTCTTTTTTGCGATTTTTGCCTTTTTAACGGTTGACTCATCGTCTAACTCTACGTCAAACTTATACTCATCCATTAACGTCTCAATGTCATCACTATCAAGACCTTCCTGTGTGGAAGCAAGGTATTCTTTAAGAAGTTGGTCAGGGTCCATTGTTTCAAAATCCTTTGATAATCTAACAAAGTCTTCAAAACCACGCCCTGTCTCCTTTTTATATTTCATAAAAGCAGCTACATCTTCAGGTAGTTGCTCAGCTTCTTTACGCTCAGCCACTAAATCATCTAATGAATTAATCTGCTTGTTATATCTCTTGCCAATATATGAAAGAACATCTTCGTCTTTTAATTCAACCTCAGTTTCTTGTGGTTCCGGTTCATTTATTTCTTGCTCCGGTTCTTGATTTAACGACTCTTCGTGTTTCTCAAGTAATTGTTGTTCTACTTCTTGAACACTCTTTGGTTCAATTACGTCTAACGCTCTAACTTTTAATTCCATTTGATTTGATTTAATTTATACAAAAATAGATAAAAATTTCGACATTTTATCGAGGTTCAAATTCCGCTAAGTCAAATCCATCCAAGCTATCCTCATTTGATTCAAAGCTCATAGGAGGAAGATTGTTCTTTCTTTGATTAATTAACTTAGATTGCTCGGTGTTTTGTTGACTAATTCTTTGCGATTTTAAATCCTCTTTCATCTTATCTCTATCAGTAATTTCTTTTGATTCAATACCCTTAAGTTGCATATTGTAGTCAAACTCTTCTCTCATTAATTGAGATTTTAATTTAGCTTCAGCTTCAGTTCTTTGAATTTCAAATGCAACTTCAGCTTGTTTAATTTGCATCTTAGACCTTGTCTCCATTTCAATTTTCTGCATTGCCACCTGTCCTGCCAACTCCTGAGACTTCAATTGTTGTTGAGAAATCATTGCTTGCTGTTGCATTTGCATTTTCTCTTTTTGCTCTTGAGTCTTAATACGCTTCATCTTTAATAACTGATTAGCTAACTTAAGATTGCGAATCTCACGAATGTCAATTGCATCCTCAAGGTTAATGTCACCTTTAGATAATGCCATTTGAATATTGGCCTCAAGCTGTGCTTTTTGCTCTTCATCAGGAGAAATCTCAATGAATATGCCAAAGTCATAGATATAAAGCTCTTTAATATCATTTAAGATGGATACATTGTACTTTCCAATTTGATTAGCAAACTCTTCTTTAAAGTCAGAATATTGAAGAATGTCACCTACTCTATAGGTTAATGCCTCAGCTAATGAACGATAAATGTACAAAGAACCATCAAGGATGTGTCTTGTTGCTGTATTTGAGTTTAATGCAGCTAATTTCTGTAATCCAACCAATGAGTTAGGGTCAGGGTTTGAACCATCTCTTGCCTCGTTAAGACCGGTCACAGACCTAATCATATCGATATAATGATTCATATTAGTAATAAGCATTTGAGTTTTAGCCGCACCTGAGCTTGAGTTAAGCTGAGTAATAGGCACTCTTGCATTATTAAACTCACCATCTTGAGTATAGCTTCTGCCAATCACACTACCCGTTTGGAAGTATAATCTTAAAGCATCCTCAGGATTATATGCATTACCCGTTCCTAAGTCAATCTCGTTCAATCCGTCAGCATCAATGAAGACACCATCAGGTACAGTACGAGCAATAACTTGTTGTAATTTTAAATGCGTGATTTGAATCAAATCAGCAAATGGTATCATTCTTCTGCATAATGACTCAATAACGCCCTTGTACATACGAGGTGCACAAGCAACGTAGTTTGGTAAAGCGTGTTGAGATGCTGACTTAGGACGAACCATATTCTCAGACATCTTCCATTGTAATAAGATATTGGTACCCATTACCATAATACCTTCATACCAAACATCAATAGTCTTTTCTATCTTTTCAAAATTTCCTTCCTCCATCATTTCAACAGGAGGATTAAAAGTCTCGTCTTTTTCAATAACACGAGAGCCACCGCCTTCAAGTCTTTTCTTCTTATAAACCACCTTCTTAGATGTTTTATAGTTAAAGTACATCAAAGTACAAGTATCTCTATTAAATAAACTATTCTCATAAAACTGAGCCACATTATAATAATCATACCAAGATTGGCTATATTGAGTTATTTCTTGCAAATCTTCTTTTGTAAGACTTTGGTCAATCTTCATTAACTCCATAATAGGAAGGGTCTTAATCTCTCCCCAATAGAAACAATCTTTAAAGAATGGGTCTTCAGTATAACTATACACAATATTAGCAGGGTCAACGTATGAAATCTGAACACCTGTTCCTTGTAAAAACTCGTGTTTAGCTACACCAATACCTACAACAGTAATGTCGTAGTCTATTCTTTTTCTAATATCGTCATAATGATTCTCATCAAATATGGTATTGATTGCTTCTTCTTCTGCAATCTCAATAGCAGGCTTATACTTAAGCTGCATATATAATGATAATTCTTCGTCAGTTTCAGGAAGCTCCTCAGGGTCCATCATAAAAGCATCAACGCCTGTCTTATCTTTAATGGTTTCTAATATATCTTTTGAGACCATCTGCGCCTCAATCATATCTTGATACTTGCTTCTTTTAGCTTGAGACATTGCATCTTGTGCATAAGTCTTAACTTTAAAAAGTCTATCAGACATACCGTTTACAACAATATCAATAAATTTAGGAAGGATAGGAACGGGTGTCCAATCTAAGTTTAAATAAGACAAATCACCATCAATAGCAATTTCATTTTTATATTTTGCAATAGACTGTTCTCCACGTGCATATAATCGTAATCTGCGAAAATCTCTCCATTGGCTATAATATCTACAGGCATTTCCATCTTTACGAAACCATTCATATTGGATGGCCTGACCCACTTGTAAACCAAATGAGTCAGATGCCTTTTCTGCGTCAGTAGCTAACTGACTTGGAAAGGACACACTATTTATTTCGATTGCTACATTTTTCATCTAATCAATTGACTTGTTTTTCCTTCATTGCTATATTTAGCGAAGTTAATAATTAATTTCGATTCTTTTTTCTCAGGCACATACAAATGCTTCTGATTGGCCATTATGCACAATCCCGAGCTGATAGAGGCGTCAAACTTTGTTCTGTCGTTAATGTCAAACTTTGCCCAATCCTCAAGTGTTCTTGTGAATGGCATTGTCCCCATCTCCTCAGGGTCTCTATATTTTGCTTCTAAATCCAACCCAACAAACTTCTCTATATACGACTCAATGGCGGAAGCGTGTGCTTGCTTAACATCTTCTGACGAGTTTGGAATACCTCCTAACTCACGCTCAGTCTTAGTTAACTTAGCCATTTGCTTATCCGGTCTATTAATAGAGAAGCCTCTATACCCCCTATTTTTAATATGGTATAAAAGCCTTGGTTTATTATTCTCCACTAAGATAGGCATTCCGTAGAATATACAAGCCATTAGTACCTCTTCAAAGAATATCTCTGCCGTCTGTGGACGAGCAACATACTCCAAGAAAAACTCATTAACAGGTGCATCATCCATATGAAATTTGGTCATACCGTGTAATGCACCATTAGAACCACGTCCACCTACTACGGCTGAGATGTCATAAGAGTCGCAACCAAATGAACCAAGGTGCTCATTGCCGGGATACTTAATCCCATTGCGTATGTGCACATTGTTTTGCATATGCTTTGGGGGTGCCCAACTAATAAGAAATCTACCACGTGTATCAGGTGTCCATATCACCTCAGTATCTCTTATGCCGTCTCTCCAAGAGAATGACCCACGAGTTAGATAATGCTCTTTAATCATTGAGTCATTGTAGTCAATCTGCTGATATAACTTAGTTAAATTAAATAAGGACTGCTTGCTCTCATCTCTAAATGCGTGAGATTCTGTACGTGGAAACTGACGATAGAACTCGTTCAATGCATCAGCGTCACTCTTTAAAGAGTCAACCTCAGCCTCCCAATAGTCAATAGCTCCATTTTTAATCCAATTACCGTCTACGCCCATTACAGGCGCCTCAGGCTTACGAAATACAGGATGACCATATCTATCTATAAATCCTTCCATATTCCACTCCATAGGAATAAATATGGCATATAGACCACTCTTGGTCTGTCCATTAGCATTACGAGTCTTTACATTAGACTGCTCGTAAATATCTTTAAAGTTCTGCCCTCCTCTTGACAATGCATTTGAGGTAGAACCCATCATACACTTGCCTATAATCTTACTACCTAAACGAAGACAGGTTTTAGTTACACGCCAATTCTCTTTAATGTTTACAGGATTAGTCCACTTCCCACTCTCATCGTGCGCTAAGAATAATAACTTTTCTCCATCATAAGAGTTATCGTCTGTGTTCTTCCAATCTATTGTAGTATCAAGTCCGTCAATCTCATTATCATCGGACTCGTACATATTTTTCTTAGTAATCTTTGCAGCAGGAACCCTAAAAGCCAATTCAGTCTTTGGCTTGTCCATACCATCCATAATAGGCTTAAAAAAGAATGGGAGTCTACTATTAATAGGCACAACCTTATCGGTGAACATCTTTTTAGCATCAGCACCCGTCTTAGACAAGATGCCTATACGTGCGTCACGTGCGAGGGTGCCTACGTTCACACACTCTGAGGATGACATAAATGAGAATCCTGAACGTCTAATCTTAAGATAGACCATCCCAAATGACCTTGGGTCAGCACGACAAGCCTCCCAAAATATCCAATAGATTCTATTGGCTTCACGAAAATCAGGATAGCCTATGTCAATGCTTGACCATTGCAAGTACATATAATGAGAGCCTGTGATATAGGTTTTGACTCCATTATTCATAAACCAAAATCCTTGCTCACGATAGTCAAACTCTTTTTCGATATAGTCTACCCATCTGTCTTTAAACTCTTTTGGTTTTTGATTCCATTGAAATATGGATTGTATTTTAGCTAACTCTTTGGGTAAATCTTGACGCTCCCAATACTGTTCAGCCTTAGTGGAGTGTCTTTGAAGACACTTATCAGGAGTTGAAGGAAGCGCTATTCGCAGTCCTTCTATCTCTACTATATCTCCTATTTGACCTGTTTTTGAAATGACAACAACGTCATATTGGTCGTTATGCCCATATATCCACGACCTCACTCTATTTTTATTAGATATGACGGATGCCGGTATGCAATCTACAAGTACACGGCACAAACTATTGTTTTGACCTTCTTTCTGCAAATCCTTGTTTTGTATCTGTTTTACTTATTCCCTTGTCTGCGGAGTCAAGGTTTTCTCTCTCCGCTTCTATTCTACTTAATATTTCAAATGCGTCAAATATGGCTAACTTCTTAGCTGCTGCTGCGTTCTTCATCTTATCAGCAGACACATCACCATTATCTGATTCAGTATTAATAATATCTTCTTCAGCTACCTTAACAAGATGGTTGACAGCCTTATATCCTGCCTCTATAATTCTTAATTTTATTGCTTTTGTATCACTGCTCATAACTTCATTGTTATTTGATGGTCATACATTCTATACAACTTCTCATTATCTACCGTAAACTCGTATTCACTATCAGGGCTGAAACATATCGTATCTCCCTCTTTTATGCCACGCTCAAGTAAATATTCGTTAGGATATTTCATTAGACCAACAAGCGGTTCGTTAGTGAACGGTTTCTTTATATAACTATCGGTTGCAGGAACAGGTTTAACAAAGCAAAATCTGTCATAAGCGTTCCACGTGGAACCTTTTTTATACATAAAGAATTGCTCCGTTTCAATAAAAAATAAGTCATTTTTAAAAAATGACTTACCACTTTTTTGTCTACCACGCATATCGTTATAGAACTTAAATACGTTATGATGTACAAGTAGTATGTCTCCGGGTTCAATGGGTCCGTTGTAGCCCAATGGTAGTTCAACGACTTCTGCAAATCGATTAGAAAACTTGTGGTCTTCCTCAGAGGTACTAACAATAAAGTCAATTCCTCCTATATTTTTTGTATTATCGTACCTTTTTCCATTAACCGGTTTGGCTATGAAATAGAATGGCGACCTCATTAGATGTTGATGTTATATTCAATGGATATAGGAATGGTGGAGGTAAACTCTTTCCAAAGCACCACCTCCGCCTTCTCATTGATAATGTAAATCTGAATAGATTCTTTCTCAGGATTAATCCTAATTAGATGAATTTCGTTACTATCATTGAGGATTTTCTGCCCTACAATATAATGCATAGCACCACCTTTGTAGTCAGGCCCTATTGATATTTTACGAATATCCATTATGCTTCTTTTACCTCTTCTTCTTTAGGAGCGTTATCTTGACTTACCTTTTGAAAGAATTGGATTAATTGAACTCCGTACAATGTAGGGATTCCATTGATAATGTTTTGTAACTCTTGAAGTTGTTGTTCGTTTAGTTGCATTTTATTTGATTTTAATTAATGTAAAAGTAATAAATATTTATTAAATTAAGCAGTAGTTTCTTCAGTAGTTTCTTCAGTAGTTTCTTCAATTGCAGGCTCAATAGCTTCTTCAACAGTAGGCTCAGCAGGTACAGGAGGTGTGTAGTCGCCTATAATTGTTAAATTAAGCTCAGCAGCCACCCAATCCCAAGCATAAGAATCTATCTCCCATTGTGCATAGGCTTCACCTGTCATATTAAGGTTGCCTTGAGCGACTTGAATACCAAGATTGCCATCTTCATTCTCTGTAAATAAAGCATAGTAGAATGTAGCACTTGTTCCTAAAGTTACATTTATGGCATAAGCATTTAAAATCTTAGCCTCTAAGTCTTGTTTGTTGTCCCATATTGAGACAGGTTGAATTGTTTTCATTTTTGTTTTATTTTATTTTTAATTCTTCTATTTCTGCTTTAAGTTCTTGAATTGCTTTTATATAAACTGCGTGCATTTGGTCATAGTTAATACCCATTTTACCTGTTGATGGTGTTGTAAATACCGCTTCTGGTATTATCTCTGCCATTTCTTGTGCTATGTTACCATTCTGCCTTCCTTCTCCATAATTTTTGTACTCATCAATAAAATCAAACCATACAGGATTCATTTTAAGTATTTCATTTAAACCATAACCAATAGGTTTAATATTTTCTTTTACCGATATATCGGAAACAGGTGCAGATAAATCACCACTTGAATCTGCTAATACTGCTCTACTTCCTGTACCTGCAAGTGTTGTTATTCTTAAAGTGCCACTACTTGATAAGGTCATTTTAACACCACCATTATTCCAAGTAACTGAACCTGATGAGCCATAAAGAAAATTTAAAATAGAAGAAGAACCTCCTGAATATGGACCAAAATAATTCGCATATACACCTGATTCAATATCTGTTGCAGTAAAAGTTGTTGCCGTTACACTACCTTCAACTTGCAATTTACTACCATTATCTGTTGTAGTTCCTACTAATACATTACCACTATTAGTTATAATCATTTTTTCAGCACCAAAAAGACCTATATAATAATAATTTAAAGTATCAGCAGTTCCGTATGCTCCAAAACCTCCTCTATTTGTATTTGAACTTCCTATAAATCCATGTTGCATTGCCCATCCACCACCATCTGCTTTTATGTTTACATTTGAATCTATTGTAACAGGTCTGTTTCCAGAACCACTAAAAGAAGCAGCACCTGTTGATGCAATAGTTAATGCATTTATAGTTCCACTATTTACATAAAATCTATGACTTGTGTTTGTAACATAAAAAGCTGAAGTAGCATCATTACCAATATTTAAAATTGATGAACCTCTTGTTACGTTTAAGTAAACATCAGAAGCTGAAGTTAATTGTAAAGATTGACCTGCTGCACTAAATGTAGCACTTGTGCCACCTAATGCGCCTGTTAAAGTTCCACCTGCTAAAGGCAAGTAAGTATTTAATTGTGTAGTAGTAGCTAATTGTCTCCAAGCAGTTGAATCATAAACACCTATTCCATTTAATGTTGTGTCAAATACTACCAAGCCTGTTGCAGGAGAAGCTATTGCATTCTTTTCTGTTGTTGTCATTCTTGGAGGTAAGAAACCTTTTGTAGTGCTATCTGCTTGTAATACTGCTGAAGCATTTATAGATGTACCATTTGCAATCACACTACCATAAAGAGCAGTTAATGTTGTATTAGTATTACCTATGATTGTTGTACCACTGCCTAACCCTGTTGTTCCTGCTCCAATAACAATTTGATTATTTTGACCATCTGCTGCTGCTCTTGTACCATCTCCAATAAAAATTGAGTTATTAGAAATTGTATTTGCAGTAACTCCACCTGTAATAAAACGACCTGCATTTTGACCAAACATTACATTACTACTTCCTGTTGTATTATTTTGTCCTGCTGCCCTACCTACAAATGTATTAGCTATGCCTGTTGTATTAAATGCACCTGCATTTGTTCCTAAAAAAGTATTTAATGATGCAGTATTATTAGCACCTGTATTAGTACCTATAAAAGTATTATCAAATGCTATTGTATTAATTTGCCCTGAGTTTTGACCTATAAATGTATTATTGCTACCTGTTGTATTATTAATTCCTGCTTGACTTCCTATAAAAGTATTATTTGTTCCTGTTGTATTTCTTCTTCCATTATTTCTACCAAAAAACAAATTTGAAGAAATATCACTTGCTCTTATTTCTGTTGCAATTACTCCTGCACTACTTGCAAAAGTAGATGAAGCAACCGATGTGCCAATAGTCTTAATACTTAAAACTACTGTACCATTAAAATCCGTTGTTGGAGTAATAGTTAAAACCGCAGTTGATGAAGCCAATGGACCTGTATTTCCTGTTGCAGTAATACCACTTGTACTTGTACCACCATAGTTTATTGTTATTGAGCCTGTTGTTCTACCTGTAATAGTATAAGCTATTTGATAGTAAGTACCATTAACCGCAGCTAAAGCAGTTGTCAAAGGGTCTACCGAACCAACTGTGTGCGTATATCCACCTACGTTTAAGTTAGTACCTGCTAAAGTCCAATTCGTTCCTGTTCCTGTAACTGCTGCTAATTCTGCTCCTAATGGTGCAGTATCACTTGAAGCAGTACCTATGAAACGAGTAGTACCATTTACATCTAATCTAAATCCTGCATCGGTAAATGTACCTCCGTTTTGTATTGTAAAGTTACCTGTTGTTGCAAAGAATCTACCCATTGTAGATGTGCCTAATAAAAAAGATATTGGTCTTGCAGCATAAGTACCAACATAAGCACCACCTATGGTTGCATCGTAACCAAAAATTGCCCTACCTGCATTAAATTGTAAAGACTCGTTTGTAGTACCTGTTCCATTTGGTGATACTACAATATTAATACTATTAGCATTTAATAAAACATTACCATTAACTCTTAAAGCAGAATATTG
>Ga0247723_1000117_pt1 | contig 49314 bp, 48 predicted proteins | sample MSEWelMarce5H_FC_FD_189079 | JGI IMG/M metagenome (GOLD analysis project Ga0247723, IMG submission 189079) | Subsurface sediment microbial communities from gas well in West Virginia, United States - MSEEL Well Study Marcellus 5H_FC | ecosystem: Environmental > Terrestrial > Deep subsurface >...
ACTCACCCCACCCCCTCCTCTCCCCCCTTGGCTAGCCGTCGTCTCAGAGTAACGGAAAGGGCGTCTGGAAAACTTGACATTCTATTCTAGAGGTCTTAGACTTAGGGTAACAACGACGAAAGGACGGATATGTCAAAACCAATAGATACAACAGAGTTCTACGAGATTATGGACAAGTTGTTTGTCTGCTGCGATGAACACCAATTTACTTACTACTGCAAAGCACACGGAGAAAAGATGGGTTGTTGTTTTTGCGAGTTCAATTACGACGAACCTTGTGGTTGCGATGAGTAGTAATGTTTCAGCCAATCGCAGAGTAATCTGCCCTGAGTGCAAAAAAGAGATTGAAGTTCGCTCTGGCTTTGCACACTTCACACTAACCAGACATATGAAGGAGCACGCCAAGTGAAAGACATTCTTGAGTTCCTAGATGAACTACATAAACAACTAAGAGCAGAAAGTTATTCAAAAGAGTATCTTGGTGGAATCTATCGGGCTAGATACGAACTTAAGGAACGGTTTGGCGAAAGTAATGATTGAGTTCTTATTGGGTGGTCTAACAGCCACAATTCTTATCTTTACGCTCATTTGGATAGCGTTAGGGTAAAAATCGTCCAATATGAAGGTTATGAATAGGCACCATATGTGCTTATATTCTGTATACACTTAGGTCTAAGCGTATACATATGGTAGGCTCAAACAAGCGTAAATTACGCTAGAAAAGAGGAAATGATGGATATAAACTGGAAAGCACCATTTGAGTTGGCTTTTGAACTAGGTATGTATGTTCTTGGTAGCGCTTTGCTACTAATCGTTGCTTTTGTTGGTTTGGCTTTGTTGGTTGCCTTTGGTCAAGCCTTTCTCAACTTGTTTAGAAGTGGAAAGAACAAAAAGTCAACTAAGGAGATTTTCAAGGTCGTTAAGTGACAGAAAAGAAAATCGCCTATTGCTATGCCCGAGTCTCCACCCAGATGCAGGTGGATGACGGGGTAAGCCTTGATGCCCAAGAAAAGCAACTTCGCTATGCAGCGGAGTCGCAAGGGTATGAAGTGGAGATGCTTCGTGAAGAGGGTCGTTCTGGAAAGAACATCACTGGTCGTCCTGTCTTGAAGAAAGCCTTGGATGATTTAGATGCTGGAAAAGCAGAAGCCCTCTTTGTCACTCGTCTTGACCGACTTGCTCGTTCAACTCGTGACTTTCTTAGCATTGTTGACCGTTCACATAAATACAACTGGCGTTTAGCACTTCTTGATTTAGGTTTGGACACTGCAACTTATCAAGGAAGATTTGTCGTAACAATTATGTCTGCAATGGCAGAGATGGAACGCGGAATGATTTCGCTTCGTCAGAAAGATGTTCACCAAGATAGACGTAACAATGGCAAAGTTTGGGGAGTTGACTTAGGTCCACTACCTCTTGTAAATGAAGCAGTTCTTAAAAGAATAGAAAATGAAAGAAATCTTGGTTTATCGTATAAATTAATTGCAGATAACCTTAACAGAGATGCCATACCTACTGTTTTAGGTGGAGAAAAGTGGTATCCAGCAACAGTAAGAAAAGTTTACTTGCGTACATCTAAGTAATTTCTAAAGATTGATAGTGTAAAATAAGCACATAAATACAGTATTTGCTGTATGAAATAAACCTGTGGTGGGGGTATTTCCGAGTGCGTAAGCGCCTCATTAAAGTAACAAGTGTCAGGGCAGCAAAGCGTTTCATTGCTGCTCTTGTTGGTATGCCATCAATCGCATTCATTATTGCAATCATCTTTCCGTCACAGGCGTATGCTGAAGACATTCAATCCGACCAAGGAGGCGCTGGGCAAAATACTAATGTAGGTTCAAGTGCGTCGTCGGAGGTGGTCCAAGAAGACCCTTCAGTCGTCTCAGCGCAAGGGACAGTGACTGAAGCGTCAACTGCTGTAGCAACGGCAGAGTCTGCGGTAACAACACTAGAAACAAAAGTAACCCAACTTACGGAGGTAGCATCATCAATATCTCAACCAGCCCAAGTAATAACAACTGCTGTCCAAAGCGCAACTAACTCTGTAGAGACAGCCAGTGCAGCCACCGAGTCAGCAGCAACAGCAGTCAGCACGGCGGAGACCGCCATTGCAACATCGCAAACTGCCAATCAAACTCTGGCCCAAGCAACCGCCTCAGTTACGTCCCAAACAGCAGTCGTAACAACAGCGCAAACAACTTTTACACAAGCAGCAGCAGCAGTAGATTCTCAAGAAGCAGTAGTTGCCTCTGCTCAAACAACAGCAACCACAACTCAGGCAGCAGCGGATGCAGCCAATACAACAACAACTACAACAGAGACTTTTACTAATAACACAACAAGCGTAGTTACAGTAACCACTGGCGGAACAACAGTAACTTCTTCAACTGGCTCTACTGGTGTTTCTATAGGTGGAAACTGGAATACCCCACAAACTGCTGGTCCTGGTCTTGTAATTATTAGTCCAGCAAACGATGTTGTTATTGACGTAAATCCATCTAACACTGGCACAGTCACACAAGTAGTCATGGGCGTATACGCTAAAAATGGCGATACACCAATTATTACAACAAATACAAATGGAACCACAACCACAACGGTTATGGACAATAACGTATCCACTCAACTTCAGTCTGTTCAATACACCACAACCGAGACTGTAACTGGCACAAACATTGACACTGTCACTATTGTAAAAGATGCTGATTACTACATTATTGACAACATTAAAGTTACAAAAACATCTTCAGACCCTGCCTTAGTTGCAGCGGCTCAGCAAGCAGCAACAACTTTATCTACAGAGCAAAGCACTCTCACAACGCTACAAACAGCAGAGACCACCGCGACAACAACTCTCTCTACAGCGCAAGGAACTCTTTCAAGTTTACAAACAGCCCAGACCTCTGCTCAGACAGCAGCCACCACTGCTACAACAACTATGCAAACAGCAGCAACTACTGCTCTCTCTTCTTCCGAGACAGCAACCGCCTCTGTAGCGGAGGCAGTTGTTATTGTTGCCAAAGCGCAGGTAGTTGTCTCTTCAGCAGCAATCGAGCAAGCATCTAATACACTACAGACAGTTGTTACTTCTTCAGATGCCTTGCCACTACAAAAGACAGAAATAATTGCAGTAGTTGATGCTGCTGTTGACGCAGTAGTTGAGGCGCAGGAAGCCATCGAGACAGCAACAGTATCTATGCAAACAGCAGAGACTCTTGCTCAAACGGCTCCTACAGTTGAAGAAGCAACAGCAATAGTTGCAGACAAGACAGAAGTTTTGCAAGAAGCACAAGCAGCAGTAGATGCTCAAGAAGTTGTTGTTGCTAGTGCAACTACAGCAGAAGCAGCGGCTCAAGCAGTAGTTGATGCTGCTACATCCCCTGGATTAAAGGTAGAGGTCTACAACGTTAATGGGCAGAACAATGCTCCAGTGCTTCCAACAAACGCGGTTCCAATTCACACTGCTACAGACACAAATGGAATAAATGAGCAATGGGGTGGTGGACTAGTTGCTGGCTCTAGTCGTGGCGAAGATGTAATCGTTAAATATTCTGGACAACTCACTGCCCCAGTAACGGGAACTATCTCTCTACACGCTCCAGGCGATGATGGAGTAAGGGTTATTCTTGATGGCAATACTGTTATTAATGACTGGTTTGATAAAGGCGGGGGCGGTTCAACACAGACCTATAACGTTGTAGCCGATGACCCTATGGATTTTGTTCTTTGGTATTACGAAAATAGTGGTGGCGCTTGGGTCGAATTCTATTGGAACTTAGGTGCAGGAAATGTAATAGTTCCAGGCTCAGCATTTACTCAATCAACTGCAACTTCACAACAACTTTCTGCTTTGGCCGCTGCTGAAGCAACTCTTACGCAGGAACAAGATGAACTTGAGATTTTAGATTTAGAAGAAGATGATGCTCAGCAAGACTTGTCAGATGCACAAGCAGATTTAGCGGACGCCGAAGAAGCAGTAGAAGCAATGGAAACTGCTGTAGCAGATGCACAAATTGCAATAACAAAAACAGTAGAGGCTATTGCTGCTGTTCAAACTGCACAGACAACAGTTCAAGAAGAAGTCATTCTTCAAAGCCCAATCGGTGCACCATCAAACATTGTTGTTACACAGTTAGAAAATGGCGATGTTCAGGTTTCTTGGGACGCTCCTACAGGCATCATTTCTCCAGAGCGTTATGCAATTTCATGGTCTGTTGGAGATAGCGGCTGGGGAATAGCAACTGGAAATGCAGGAGATGCAAATGCGCTTAACACAAGCATTATTCTTTCAGCATCTTTATTTGAATCAACTGGTGGACTGGATGCTACTTATCAAATTAGTGTTCGCTCAGATAACGACTCACTTGCTAAATATTCAGAGGTAGTTGCTACTCAAGTACTTATTGTTGACCCAACACCAGAACCTCCAACCCCACCTGTTGAACCACCAACCCCACCAGTCGAGCCCCCAACTCCACCTGTCGAACCTGAAGAGCCACCTGTCGAACCAGAAGAGCCACCTGTCGAACCTGAAGAGCCACCTGTCGAACCTGAAGAGCCACCTGTTGAACCAGAAGAGCCACCTGTCGAACCTGAAGAGCCACCTGTCGAACCTGAAGAGCCACCTGTCGAACCTGAAGAGCCACCTGTCGAACCTGAAGAGCCACCTGTCGAACCTGAAGAGCCACCTGTCGAACCAGAACCAGAACCAACACAAGAAGAAGTTGTTGATACTGCTGTAGAAGATGCACTTGGTGATGGAAAAATTACAGCAGCAGATGCTGAAGAGATTTTAGATGCGCTAAATGCTGATGGTGAAATTACATCTGAAGAAGTTAATAATCTTTCAGATGCGCTTTCTGCTGACGGAAAGTTAACAGAGGCTGAAAAAGACCTTATTGCAGATGCTCTTATTGAGTCAGTTGCTCCAGGCGAGACACTTACAAAAGAGCAAATTCAGGATGCTGGAATTGCTTACGAAGACCTACCAGCAGAAACCCCTGTAGAGGTTCGTCAAGATGCAAATGGTAATGAAGTTGTTATTACCGCCGAGGTTGCAGCAGCACTAGAGGTGCTTGCAAATCCTGTAGAATTACTGTCTACTATGTTTGACGACCCTGCTCAAGCGTTACTTGCATTAGGCAGTATTGGTGCAGATATGTCAGATGAAGAACGACAAGAGTCAACTGAAGCAATTGTTGCAACTGTTATTGCTGCTGGTGCAGCGATGAATGCAGTTGCTGCTGCCGCTTCAGGCTCAACTGGCGGTTCTACTGGAGGAAGTTCTGGTGGAGGAAGTTCTGGTGGGGGAGGCCCATCAGGTGATAGTAGAGGCGTTAGAAGGAGACCAAAGCCATGAAAATTATAAGAGACATGATTGACCAACTATGGACACTTTTAGGTATGTTCATTGCTTGGGTTGTTCTTGATGGGTCAGCAAAGACCATAGTGGGATATGCAATTCTTGGAACCTTTGTCGCCTGGGCTATTACATACCCAATAAGAAATCCAAAAGAAGACGACGCCGAGGACTAATACCGTCTGTTTTTAAGTTATTCTATATATAGTGAATTGACTATATATGGAGAGATAATGGACGAGCAACTAACTGAGCAATATAAAACACTTATTGAGCCACTACTACCTTTGGCTAAAAAAGCATATGGCTCAAGGTCACAAAACACTCCTGCCCACGAAGCCAGTCGAGAATATACACGACTATTAATTGAATTCCAATCTAAAGGTGGAAGTCTTCCTTCTTTAGCCAAGGCTCTCAATGTTGCTTACCCTGGACTTCGCCGTCGTGTAATTATGGAAACAGTTTCAATTTCAGATATTAAGCCAAAGCGTCGTGCTCATAGGTCAGAACTTCCAGCAGCAATTGAAAGAGTAAAGGCTGCAAAAGAAATTGGTGCTACCGAGTATCACAGACAACTCGCTATTGAATATCAAAATGGTTTTTCACTTCAAGATTTAGCAAAAGGTCTAGGACTTAAATCAGCAACACCTCTCTACTACGGCGCACAGCGTGCTCTACAAAGGACTAATTCGTGGCTGAATCAATGATGGAGATTATTGCCAAACTTCCACCAGAAGAACGGGCAATGGCACTATCAGGATTAGACCCAGACCAACTTTTATGGGATTGGAGTATGTGGGGCCGTCCTGAACAATTAGCCCCTGAAGGTAATTGGAATATTTGGATTTATCTTGCAGGTCGTGGTGCTGGAAAAACTCGTAGCGCTGCCGAATGGGTAAGAGAGCAAGCAAAATACACAACTGAAGGGCAGCGTCGTTTTGCTCTTGTTGCTCGTACTGCTGCTGACGTTCGTGACGTTATTGTTGAAGGCGAGTCAGGGATTATGAATGTGACTCCACCAAGTGAGCGTCCACTATACGAACCATCAAAGCGCCGATTAACTTGGCCTAATGGAAACACCGCAACTTGTTTTACTGCTGACGAACCAGACTCACTTCGTGGTCCTCAATTTACACACGCTTGGGGAGATGAGGTTGCTGCTTGGCGACAAACTCCAGATGCTGCTGGCATGACTGCATTTGATAACTTGCGTGTTGGAACTCGTCTTGGAGCAAACCCACAGATTATGGTCACTACAACACCAAAGCGTGTTCCCCTACTCTACTCACTTCTTGATGAAGCAAAGAAGGGTGGCAAAGTTGTTGTTAGTCGCGGAAGCACAATGGATAATCAAGGAAACCTTAGCGAAACTTACCTAGACACAATTACTGGTGTATATGCTGGAACTCGTCTTGCTGCTCAAGAACTCTATGGTGAAATGCTTGACTCAGTTGAAGGTGCTTTATGGACTCTAGAGATGCTGGAATCAACTCGTATTTCACAATACCCAGGACAAACTCCACTGCGTGTAATTGGTGTTGACCCATCAGTTGCTGAGAACCCACGAGATGAGTGTGGAATTGTTGTGTGTGCTTCAACAGCAGATAGGGATTTATATAAGCGCCAAGCGTGGGTATTAGAAGATGCAACTATTCACGGCTCACCTGAAGTGTGGGCAAACAAAGTTGTTGAGATGGCTCGCCGGTGGGGATGTCCAGTTGTAGCAGAAGTAAACCAAGGTGGCGCACTAGTGCGTAACGCTATCAACTCTATTGACCCAAACATTAAAGTATTTGAAGTTCACTCTAAGCATGGAAAAGCATTGCGTGCCGAACCAATTGTTCTTGCATACGAACAACAACGTGTTCATCACATTGGGTATCTTGCAGAGTTAGAGGACCAAATGACATCTTGGATTCCAGGAGAAACAAGTAAATCTCCTGACCGTGTTGACGCACTTGTTCACGCAATGACTGCATTGCTTATCAAACCACCGCAAGGATTCGTTGGAGGTAAGTTAACAGCAAAATCCCCCGCTGCCCGCCGTATCCCAGGTATAAGGGGCGGCTATGGCAACGGGGGCGCTAGAGTTTTTAAACCTCGTTAATTTTTTAATCATCTAAATCGAGCAGCAATGCTCCAATCTACATCCATTGGAGTGCCGCTAGGTAGAACACGAGGAACTAAAGAACGGCCTTTAACTATTGCATTAGAGCCAACGCCCTCAACTTGGTACTGCTTCTCTACCAATCTGCGGTGGAAAGCAATTTGAGTCATAGGACGTTCGCCTCGGTCATCGCTCCATGCACGATAGACAGTGTAAAGAGTTTTAAGTTGAACATTGACTCCTTCATTTTCATTAGTTTCTTCTGCCATAAAGATACCAATTCTATCTTCGTTCTTACGGTAAATATCAGATGCTTCGCTAACTACACGACAAGTCCCAAGACCATCACGAGAGCCAGAGCCAAGAACTTTAATAGCACCTTCAATAGCCCAAGAAAGAACACCAGGAAGTCCACCTTCAGGGTCAAAAATATATTCCTTTAACTCAGGGTCAGGGTTTTCTGGAACTTTTAAGAATGGAATAGGTCGAATACGACGCCACATAGCATCATCAGTAATGATTGGTCTGTGGTTAGTTGATACCCATAACTTTGCACGAGATTCAAAAGTAAATGGCTTTTCTCCAGGAGAACGGGCAGAAATTTCAGATGAACCAGTTAACTTCTTAACAGAGTTTTCTTTCAAACGCTCTGAGTCTGGAAGTTCATCAACCCATACAAGGCGACGACCACGAAGTTCGGCCCAGTGATAGAGGTCTTGTCCTGATGCTCGACCATCATTTTGAGCAAGAATACTTGAGTCAAGTGGCCATGCATATTCTTTTGTTCCAAGACATTTAACAATGGCTTCTACAAATGTATTTTTACCAGAGCCTGGAGGTCCATAGACTAAGAACATAACATCGTAACGACGAGAACCAGTAAGAGAGTATCCAGCAGCACGCTGTAGCCAATCTTGATATTCCTTATCGCCGTCAGTTGCAAAGTCTAAGAATTGTTCCCAACGAACATTGCGCTGACCTTTTACATAGCCAACTGGTGCACGCTTTGTAATGTAAAGGTCTGGTCTATTTCGCAAAAGTTCACCAGTGCGAAGGTCAATAACACCATTTCTTACACCAAGTAAATACTCATCCTTGTCCCAATCTTGAACAGGAAGAGTTACACGAGGGTCAGAGTTAGCCGCATCAATGCCAGAACGAAGTCGAGCAATTGACTTACTTAAATTTGCCCAGCGGATTGCTTCACTTTGTTTATCCGCATCGGCATACTGTGTAGATTGCTTTGCAATAAGAGAAGGAATTCGCTTTGCTAATTCTCTAATCTCCAGTGCTTCAGGGTCTGGCTTCCAGTATGTATCGTCCCAATGAAACCAACCAATGCCAGGCGTGTAACGAATGGAGTCTTCGTATGTATCAACTAAGCGACGTCCATTACCAATATCAGTAAATGAACGCATACCCTTTTGACCACCATCTTGAGGATTTACTGCATCCACATCTCCAGGTAAATCGTGAAGAGTATTTGCAATAACTTCGCCATAGGCAACGTCATCGTTTTCTTGATACATAGGAACAGTAGGTGGTCTAACAACACCAGTCATTGGCTGAAGTTCTGTTCTTACTGAATAATCATCAGAGTTTTGCTTAATAATCTTTGCTTGAGACTCTTCTTGACTTTTATTAGCCCAGTCAAGTAATCCAGGCCAAGACTGTTCATTAGTAAAATCACTCTTAGGATTTTTAAGAACAAACTCAATAGCACGACGAGTGTGCATCGTCACGCTATTAGGCCCCTCTAGCGGCATAGGAGGTTTAACTTTTTCATGGTTAAAGCGAATCATTAAAGTCTCAACAGCAAGTTTTCCTGCTTCAGTATCAATAGGGAACTTATTGGCTAAAGCGCAAGCAATTTGATAAAGACCTACAGCACGCTCTCCCTCAACAAGACCTTCTCCAAGCATCTTGTCAACATCAAGTTTTTTCTTATCAAACTCAAGGTCACCAAAGATTGATTCCCAATCTCCAGTTCCTACCTTTGTGCCAGAGCGAGAATTGCGCTTACGAATAAACTCTAAAAGTTGTTCAGGCGCTTCAGCCATCTCCATCTCGTGAGGACCCTTACCTTCAACCCACTCATAACTGATGCCAGTGAAGTGACGTGAAGGAGCAATCAGCACATAACCGTTGTGCTTAATATCAATACCTTTTAGTCCAGCCTTATTTAGATTTCCAATAAGTTCTTCGTCAGGGCTGCACTTGTAGTACAAATGTCTTCCACGAACATTTTTACCGTTGTTCATGTACTGACCCGTTAATGCCTCAACAGTTGGTGGAAGTGCACCTTCAACTAAAGATTGAAATTTTTCAAAAGACTCAACACCACCAGAACGCGGGTCAATATCAATTACAAGAAAACCAGATGGACGACAGTAAACACCAACGTTGTAATCAGGGTCTGAGTGCCACCAACTAGAAATCTTTGTTAAGTCTGATGTTGCAGCAGCATTCCACTGATTTATTGCAGGGTGCTTACCAATGTCTTTTGGTTCAGGGTGCGAATTGCCACAAGTACATTTTCCGCTATTAATTCCATAGCAAGGAAGAATCTTCCAATTTTGATATCCGTACCATTCCGCAGAAGCGGCTAATTTATTAGTGTCTTGGCTCATTCAGCACCACCAATAGAAACAGATTCTTGATTCAGTGAAAGCGAGTTAAACCAAACATCCGCATCGTTAACAAGAATGTACACACGCTCTCTTCCCGTTTCTGTGGTGGTTTTAATGCCAGATAACTCTCCAGACCATATGGCTCTTGTAACTACTCGTGGCGGTATTCCGTATCTCATAGCAGTCGCTCTTACGCTAAGCCTTTTACCTGTCTGAAGCATTTATATGTTTACCCTTCTTCGCTTTATGGTTGAGGTCCAAAGTTTGGCGAATTTGTGTCATTTCGTCAATATGAACCACTATACATCTTGAAGCCTTTTTAGGTGGCTCTAACCTATAAATTAGTCAGTATTTGAGAATAGATAACATAATGTTATGAAATAATTGGGTGTCAACTACCTACTATCCATTGTATTGGTGTATCTATGTCTGAAGCAAATATGGTCTTCACTTCTGTTGTTGCCATTGTTGGTGGGATATCCCTTCTTATAGGCTTTTTATATTCTATGTATAAAATTGCAAAAAGGGTAGAAATGGCTATTGGCGTAGATGAAGAAGGGCGCACTCTATCAGAGAGAATGCATAAAGTTGAACATCAACTTTGGCCTAACGGGGGCTCCTCGCTAGCAGACCAAGTTTCACAAATTGAAATTAGTAATCAAAAAATTGCATCAGAGGTTGGCATTATGAAAGACCTAGTTATTGCAATGGTTGAGCCAAAGCCAATAAAGGCTGTAAGAGCAGTTGGCTCAAAAAGAAAAAACTCTTAATTTTTAAAAAATAAAAATCTAACATATCTTCCCAAAAAAGCACTTTACCTGTTATTGTTGTGGGTGTGGAATCTGGCTGACTTATCAGCAGGGTTCCCGACAACATAGAGAGGTGTGCAGTATGAGTCTGGCAGAGAAGTTAAATAAGATAACACCATCCGCCCCAGGTCTTCCTTGCGGAATTGCAAAAATCCTTGAAGGTCTTGCAGCAGAAGATAGAAAAGCCTTAGAAACTGTAATGGGTGTTCGCTCAGTTCCAGGCGGAATTTCTAATAGACAAGTCCACGAAATCCTTCTTGATGAAGGTTATGACATTGCATTTGCATCAATTCGTCTACACCGCTCGCAGCAATGCCGATGCTATATTGGTAAAAATAGTGCTCGTCGTGTAGCAATTCAAAAAACTAAAAGAAAGAGCGACGGTAAATAAAAGTGGCTGAAGATACAGAGTCATTAGCGGAGCGTTTAGCAAGGCTTGTTAGCCCAGGACCGAATGGCTCTGACTTAAAGGCTCTTAACATTCCTGAAGCGTGGCGTCCTCGTATGGATGTCGGACCAGAAGGTGGTTTTGTTGTTTCGACACCACGACCTGGAAACGAAATGCCAGATGCAGCAAATATCTTGGCAGAGTTTAAATTAGACCCATCCGCATGGGCAATTACATCATTGCGAAGAGGACAATGGCAGACATTTAAAGGCGAGTGGCTTGAGTCCATGCGTGTCAATGTTGTTCCTGTTGGTGTATTAAAAGAGAATGATTTAGATTTAGAAAAACTTGTTGATGAGATTTCCAAATGGAGACCAAAAGCAAAAGAAAAAACTACATCAGGAGAGTTGGCATTTGTTTTTGCACCTAGCGACCAGCAACTTGGTAAGAGAGGTAGCGGCGGGGGAACAATTGATTCAGTTGCCCGCATCTTGGAAACTACTGAAGGCGGGGTCCATCGCCTCAAAGAGTTGAGAAAAATAGGACGCAATATTGGAACCACAGTAATTGCACTTTTAGGAGACCACGTTGAGGGCAACGTTTCTCAAAATGGAAGACTACAAGGACAAGCAGGTTCTGACTTAGGGCTCACAGAGCAGACCAGAGTTGGTCGTCGTCTTTTGATGTCGCAGATTAAAGCCTTTGCTGAAATCTCAGACAAAATTATTGTTCCAGTTGTGAATGGGAACCATGATGAAGTGACTCGTCAAGTAACAGCAGACCCAGCAGATGGATGGAACGTAGAAATTGCAAGTGCTGTTCAAGATGCTTGTGCGGAAAATCCTCATCTGGCTCATGTGGAGTTTAGGTTTCCTGAAAGTGACCATCAAACTCTTGCTGTAAATATCAACGGAACAATGCTTGGTCTATTTCATGGTCATCAATCTAAAGACCCTGTTAAGTATTTATCTGGTCAAGCGGCTGGACAAACTGCACTTGGTAATTGTGATGTTTGGCTGTCAGGCCACTTCCATCACTTTAAAACCATGGATATTGGACCACGTTTCTGGGCACAATGCCCGACCCTCGACCCAGGGTCGGCTTGGTTTAGAGACAGAACTGGTTTGGAGTCCCCAGCAGGAATCCTTAGTATGGTAATTGGTGCAGACTGGGACCCGCGAAGAGATATAAGTGTTATCAGAGCAAGCAGAAATTAAGAAAACTAAAAACAGTTGCCAAAACCTAAAGTAAGGGTTGGCAAAACCCCGTAAAATAGGAACGATAAGAGGGATATTGTATCTCACCGGGCTGCTGTCGTAACTGGAGAATTAATGAGTTATTCAGAAGATGTGACAACTAGAACGGTCAAGGGCCAATTTACTAAGGTAAATGGTCTTCCCGCTTCTGGAACTGTCACTTTCTCTGCCTCTGGCAAGATTACAGATGTTAATGACGCAGTAATTTTATCAGGGCCTATACAACTTCAGTTAGACAATACTGGCTCATTTAGTATTGATTTACCTACAACTGACAATAGAGCGTTGTCTCCTGTTGGTTGGTATTACACAGTTCGTGTCCGTGTTTACGGAGCAAAAGCATATAACTTTGACTTCTACCTACCTGTAAATGATGGTAGCGATGTAGATATTACAAATGTTGACCCAGTAAGTGGAGCAGTTGCGTCTCAGGCTGCGGTATCTGTTCCTCGCGGTTCAGTAGGTCCACAGGGTGCAACTGGTCCACAAGGTAATACTGGTGCTACAGGACCTACAGGTGCACAAGGTCCAGCAGGTGGACCAACAGGTCCTACAGGTTTGACTGGTGCTACTGGACCTACTGGCGCTACTGGTGCAACTGGTGCTCAAGGCTTACAAGGAATTACTGGACCACAAGGTGTGGTGGGTCCAACAGGTGCACAAGGTATTCAAGGAAACACTGGTGCAACTGGTGCGACAGGTGCTCAAGGTATTCAAGGCCCAACTGGTGCAACTGGTGCAACTGGTGCACAAGGTATTCAAGGAATTCAAGGCCCAACTGGTGTTGTAGGTCCGACAGGTGCTCTTGGACCAACAGGTGCAACTGGTGCTGCTGGTACATCAGTAACAATTCTTGGTTCTTATGCAACATTAGTTGCATTACAAACAGCACATCCAACAGGTAATCCTGGTGATAGTTATATTGTTTCTGGAAATCTTTATGTTTGGGACGCAGTAAATTCCGAATGGGATAGCGTTGGAAATATTCAAGGACCGACAGGTGCAGTTGGTGCAACGGGTGCAACTGGAGCAACTGGTTTAACTGGTGCAACTGGTGCAACTGGAGCAACTGGACAACAAGGTATTCAGGGTCCTACTGGTGCTACTGGTATACAAGGTTTACAAGGTGAAGTTGGACCTACAGGTGCACAAGGCGCAACAGGTGCTCAAGGTATTCAAGGAAATGTTGGCCCAACAGGTGCACAAGGTATTCAAGGTGAGACTGGTGCAACTGGTGCTACTGGTGCACAAGGTGAAGTTGGTCCTACTGGTGCAACTGGTGCTACTGGTGCAGATAGCACAGTGGCAGGTCCTACAGGTGCTACAGGTTTAACTGGTGCGACTGGTGCTACTGGTGCACAAGGTATTCAAGGTGAGACTGGTGCTACTGGTGCACAAGGTATTCAAGGTGAGACTGGTGCAACTGGTGCTACTGGTTTAACTGGTGCAACTGGTGCAACTGGAGCAACTGGTTTAACTGGTGCAACTGGTGCACAAGGTATTCAAGGTGAAGTTGGACCTACAGGTGCAACTGGTGCACAAGGTATTCAAGGTGAGACTGGTGCAACTGGTGCAACTGGTGCGACAGGTGCGACAGGTTTAACTGGTGCTACTGGTGCACAAGGTGAAGTTGGTCCTACTGGTGCAACTGGTGCTGACTCAACTGTTCCTGGACCTACAGGTGCGGTGGGTGCAACTGGTGCTACTGGTGCAACAGGTGCACAGGGTATTCAAGGTGAAGTTGGTCCTACAGGTGCGGTTGGTGCTACTGGTGCTACAGGTGCGGTGGGTGCTACTGGTGCAACTGGCGCTACTGGTGCAACTGGTGCTGACTCAACTGTTCCTGGACCTACTGGTCCTACTGGTGCTCAGGGGCAAGGTCTTGCAATTGCAGGGTCTTATGAAACATCAGCAGAACTAATTGCAGCATTACCAACAGGACCTTCAACAGAAGGTGATTCATATTTAGTTCAAGGAAATCTTTATGTATGGGATGGAGATTCTTGGACAAACGTAGGTAACGTTTCTGGTCCTACTGGTGCAACTGGTGTTATGGGTGCTACAGGTGCAACTGGAGCAACTGGTGCTACTGGTGCTACAGGTTTAACTGGTGCAACAGGTGCTACAGGTTTAACTGGTGCAACTGGTGCTACTGGTGCAACGGGTGCAACTGGTGAATCAGGAGCATCAATTGTTCTTAAGGGAAGTGTCGCTACTTCATCACTTCTTCCATCATCTGGAAATAATATTAACGATGCATACATTGTTGATGCTGATGGAAATATTTATATATGGGATGGTGACTCTTGGGTTGATGCTGGACAAATTGTTGGCCCAACAGGCGCAACAGGACCTACAGGTCGCTATGGAAGTTTTGCTCTTGAAGCAACAACACCTCCAGCAAATCCACAAAATGGTGATTCATGGTTTAACGCTACCAATGGAAAAATTTATGTTTATTACGACTCATACTGGGTAGAAGTTGGTGCTGCTCCAATTGGACCAACAGGTGCTGTAGGTCCTACTGGTGCAACTGGTACACAAGGAGCAATAGGTGATACAGGACCCACTGGTGCTGTAGGTGCTACTGGTGCAACTGGAGCAACTGGTGTTCAAGGTGCTGTTGGACCAACAGGCGCGGTGGGTGCTACAGGTGCTACTGGACCACAGGGTATTCAGGGAATTACTGGACCAACTGGTGCAGTTGGTGCAACTGGTGCACAAGGTATTCAAGGTATTCAAGGTATTACTGGACCGACAGGTTCTCAAGGTATTACAGGGCCTACAGGTGCACAAGGTATTCAAGGAATTCAAGGCCCAACTGGTATTCGTGGATTAACTGGACCACAAGGAATTACTGGTCCTACTGGACCACAAGGTATTCAAGGCATTACTGGACCACAGGGTATTCAGGGAATTACTGGACCAACTGGTGCAACTGGTTTATCAATTACTGGACCGCAAGGTATCCAAGGTATTCAAGGTATTACTGGACCACAGGGTATTCAGGGAATTACTGGACCACAAGGTGAACAAGGTATTCAAGGAATTACTGGACCACAAGGTGCTGTAGGTCCTACTGGTGCAACTGGTCTTCGTGGCGAGCAAGGTGAGACTGGTCAAGGACTCTTTATTTCTGGTTCTTATTTTGACTTTTTTACATTTATTGCAGAACGTCCTACAGGTTTTGCTGGTGAAGCATATATTGTTGGTGGTGACTTGTTTGTATGGGATGCTATCAACCTTGAGTGGAACAATACTGGTCGCTTCCAGGGACCAACTGGTCCGCAAGGTATAACAGGACCGCAAGGTGACCTAGGCCCTACTGGTGCTACAGGTTTACAAGGCATTACTGGACCTACAGGTGCATTTGATTTTGGCAGTTGGAACACATATACCCCTGTGTGGACTGCAACAAGTATTAACCCAACTCTAGGTAATGGAACTATCTTTGGTAAGTATGTTCAGATGGGTAGATTGATTAAAGGAAATCTATTTATTATTGCTGGCTCAACCACAAACCGTGGAAATGGAACATATAGAATTACACTTCCATTCACAGCGGTGAACGGTATGAGAAATGTTGAACCAATAGGAACTGTAACAATGAGAAGTATTAGCACTGGTAAAAACTTCTTTGGAACAGTTGCTATCAACAATGATGATAGAACAAGAGTTGAATTGTTTATTCACACACAGGTGGCAGTTTATGCAGAAGGATTACCTGCAAGCCATACTGACCCATTTACATTTAATCCTAATGATGAAATTATTGTTGAGTTTATGTATGAGAGGGCAGTGTAATAAATGGCTATTAATTTTCCATCAAACCCTCAAGTAAACGACATTTATCAATTTGGTTTGCAAGAGTGGCAATGGGACGGAACAACATGGAATATTGTTGTTAGTCCGCTTACGGGACCAACTGGTCCGACAGGCGCAGTAGGGCCTACTGGTGCTGCATCAAATGTAACTGGACCAACAGGTGCGACTGGTCGCTATGGAAGTTTTGCTTTAGAGTCGTCAACACCACCATCTAATGCTGTATCTGGCGATGCGTGGTTTGATTCTGCAACAGGACAGTTATATGTTTATTATGACGGCTACTGGGTTGAATCAGCATCAAGTATTGGTGGCGTAACGGGACCAATAGGACCTCAAGGTATTACAGGACCAACGGGACCTACTGGTAGCACTGGGCCGCAAGGAATTATTGGATTAACTGGTCCTACAGGTTGGACTGGCCCTCGTGGTTTTGAAGCAAAAATTGCTGGAACATACCCAAACCCTGCTGCTCTTATTGCTGCACTACCTACTGGCCCAACAATTCCAACACATTCATATTTAGTTGATGGTCAAGTTTATTCTTGGTCAACAACTTCTTTTTCTTGGGAAGACTTAGGAAGTATTAAAGGTCCGCAAGGAATTACTGGCCCAGTAGGACCTACTGGTCCGCAAGGAATTACGGGTCCAACTGGTACACAGGGTCCAACTGGTGAGCAAGGTGCTGGTCTTACTATTGCTGGAAGTTTTAACACATTTCCAGAATTACTTGCTGCACTACCATTTGGACCAACAATGCCTGGACAAGGTTATTTAGTTCAAGGAACTCTTTATGTGTGGAATGCATCTGAAGTGTGGGCAAACGTAGGTGTTATTCAAGGACCTACAGGTATTCAAGGTATTCAAGGTGTAACGGGTCCGACTGGTGCTACTGGTGCGACAGGTTTATCAATTACTGGACCACAAGGTATTCAGGGAATTACGGGGCCTACTGGTATTCGTGGTTTCCAAGGAGCAACAGGTAATATTGGTCCAACAGGTATTCAAGGAGTTACTGGTCCGCAAGGCCCTATTGGACCAACTGGTGCAAGCGGTATTCAAGGTCCAATTGGTGTAACAGGACCAACTGGTATTGGTATTGCAATTAAAGGTTTCTTTTCAAGTTATCCTGCTTTGGCTGCTGCTCGTGCAGGGCAAACAAACCTTGTTGGTGATGGATATATTGTTGGAACTAACTTGTGGATTTGGAACCCTGCTGTATCGGACTGGCAGAACGCTGGTCCAGTTGTAGGTCCGCAAGGTGTAGCAGGTCCAATCGGTCCTACTGGTGCTACAGGTCTTTCTATTACTGGACCTGCTGGACCGCAAGGTGCTGCATCTACTGTTCCAGGACCTACGGGACCTGCTGGTGCAACAGGACCACAAGGAGATACAGGTCCGTCTGTAACAGGACCTGCTGGTCCTACTGGTGCAACTGGTGCAGCATCCACTACACCTGGCCCCACTGGACCTGCTGGCCCACAAGGCCCAACAGGACCGCAAGGTGCTGCATCTACTGTTCCAGGACCTACGGGACCTGCTGGTGCAACAGGACCAACTGGAATTGGTGCAACTGGACCAACAGGAACTCCATTCTATGAATTAACAGGAAATGTTTATTCAACACCAATTACTCTTGCCCCAGCAGATGCATTTAGATTAGTTCGCATGAATGTTGGCACTGCTCATACGGTGACAATTCCTCCAGATGGTCAAAGCGGATACACCTTCCCTGTGGGGACACAGATTGTTCTTATCCAATACAACTCTGGACAAACAACTATTGCTCCTGGTGCTGGAGTTATTCTCAACTCTGAAGGTGGAAAGAGAAAACTTTCTCAGACTTACGCTACAGGCTCTCTTCTAAAAATTGCTGCTAATGAATGGTTACTTGCTGGAAGTTTGGTGGGCTAACTAATGCTTAAAGCCCTTCATGGAATTTGGTCATCTCGTGTTCGACTTAATGCTCCATCAGCATTTACTCTTCAAACAAGTAGTTTTGGCACTACTGAAATATCATCAGTAAAATTTTTAAATGGTCAATTTATTGCCGTTGGAAACTCAGGAAAATTAGCAACATCTCCCGAAGCAATTTTTTGGACTCAACGCACAAGTAGTTTTGGAACAACCACAATCTGGGATGTTGCATATGGTGCTGGAGTTTATGTGGCAGTCGGTGCGTCTGGAAAACTAGCAACTTCTCCAGATGGAATTAATTGGACTCAACGGACAAGTAGTTTTGGTACAACAATTATTCTTAATGTAATTTATTCTGGCTCTCTTTTTGTTGCTGTAGGAGCCTCTGGAAAATTAGCAACCTCAGTAGATGGAATTTCCTGGACTCAAAGAACAAGTAGTTTTGGTACGTCAATTATTTATGGTGTTACATATTCAGGGTCTTTGTATGTTGCAGTCGGGGCTTCTGGAAAATTAGCAACCTCGTCAGATGGAGTTTCTTGGACTCAAAGAGCAAGTAGTTTTACTACAAGCATTATTTATTCTATTTCATACGGGCTTGGTTTTTATGTTGCTTGTGGTGGAGATGGAAAAATTGCAACATCATTAGATGGAAGCATTTGGACTCAGCGCACACAGCCAGCAGGTCCTCTTACTCTTAGAGATATAGATTTTGGCTCAGCAACATTTTTTATTGGTGGAGCAAATGGAACAGCAATTTATTCAACAGATGCTATAAGTTGGACAGTATCAGAATCTAATTTTTCAGGTTCTAACGTAAATAGTATTGCTTATGGCTTTCCAACAGGAATACCAAAGTTTGTTGCAGCAGGTCAATTAGGGCTTTTGGGCACATCGCTCATTACTAACTAGGAGAGTGAAATGGCGTATACTTATACAATAACAAGAGAACTTATCTGTGAAGTAAAATCAGATGATGTAGTTGTTGATAGTTCTGGTCCATGGGAGTCAGAGGCTTCAGCCATCAACTGGGCATCTGCATATGTAAACCGATTAAATCTTGGTCTTGATTCCTAACCGTACAATTAGAAATATCTATTCTTGAGGAGAGTGTAAATGGCAGCGATTGATTTTCCTAATTCGCCTTCCCTAAATCAAGAATTTAGTTCTGGAACAAATACTTGGCGTTGGAATGGAAGTGTTTGGCAAGTAGTAAAGATTGCCCCAATCGGACCTACAGGTCCTACAGGTGCACAAGGTATTCAGGGTATTACTGGACCGACAGGTGCTACTGGAGATACAGGTGCTGGTCTTACACTTCTTGGCTCATATGACACGCTAGCCGAATTAATTGCTGCTGACCCTGTAGGAAGTATCGGAGAAGCCTATCTTGTACAAGGTGATTTGTATGTATGGGATGTTATAGGCGCAGAGTGGCTTAACGCTGGAAATATTCTTGGACCAACTGGTCCGACAGGTGCAACAGGTCCTACATCAACAGTGCCTGGTCCTACTGGACCAACAGGTAGCACTGGTCCTCAAGGAACATCTATCAATGTTCGAGGAAGCGTTGCTACACCACAAAATCTTCCATCTACAGGCAATGCTCGTAATGATGCATATATTGTTGATTCAGATGGTGATATGTATGTATGGAACGGAACTTCTTGGAGCAGCGTTGGTCAAATTGTTGGACCGACAGGTCCTACGGGTCCAACAGGTCCAACTGGAAATATTGGTCCAAAAGGTAAAGACTACGTTTCAACTGATGGAACTGGTATTCCTACAGAAACTTATATTGGTTTAGGTTCACCTACAGGCCCAACATCTGGAGACATTTGGTTTGATATTGATGACCTTGGTGCTAATGCTGCAATTTATTCTGGAACAACAGCGCCAGACCCAGCAGAGTTTCAATTCTGGGCATCTGAAGAAAATGTAATTGAAGAACTTATTTATTCTGACCCAAACCCACCTACAGGCACACGCTTTGAAGGCGATTTGTGGATTGATGAAGACGATATTGATTTAGACTATCTTGCTATTCAACCTACAGCACCAGACGAAGATGTAACAGTTCTTTGGGTTGACACTAGTGGTCAAGATGAAATTTTGGAAGGTCCACAGGGGCCTACGGGTCCAACTGGACCCATTGGAGCAACTGGTCCAGCAGGAGAAAGTTTTGTGCCAGGACCAACTGGACCCCAAGGCGTGCCTGGAGCAACTAATGAAGTTGACTTTATTTTAGGAACTCATCTTGAAAATATTTCAAGAACACATCTTGGAACCAACTGCGCTATTAATATTAGACCTGATTTTGGCTCAAACCCAGCAGCAATTCTTATAGCGCCAAAGGTTTTGACAATTAACAGTATCTCTATGTTTTGTTTTAACGGCTCTGGCTTCTTGGACTTACCTGACGCAACATACGCTAGATACCTTCTTTATACTATAAATTTACAAACTGGCTCGATGGCTCTTGTTGCACGAACTAATAGTGATACAAGTTTGATGACCGAGACAGGTGCTTGGTATACCCGCTCATTTAGTACTTTTGGCGGGTATCCATCATCTTATACTTTAGTTCCTGGTCAAGCATATGCTGTTGTTTTTTCTACAGATACCTCGGCTACAACTTTACTTATAGCGGGTATGGACCTAGGAAAGCCTCAATTTGCAAACACTATCGGCCTAGGAGTTCCAGGCAACACAATTGCAGGAACAATCTCTAGAGGAGACTCGCTAACAGCACCAACTTTACTTTCGACATATGCCAACCTTGTCCCCTGGGTCAGGGTATTTTAAGGTATATGCGAAACTCGTAAAAGAGAAAATAGGATAATATATAGATGCTACTTGTGGATGAGTGTAGGAGCAATCAATGTCATTAAAACGCTGGACAGGTACCGAATGGGTAGTTGTTGCTGGTTCACGTCCGGGTGCTCAAGGAGCCCCTGGTCCTACAGGTCCCGCAGGACCTACTGGAGCATCTGGTCTTTCAATTACTGGACCAACAGGTGCCGCAGGTGTTGCAGGTACTCGCGGAAGTAAAATTACTGTTAACTCAGTTGCCCCTGAATCCGCAGGAATATCTGGTCCTTTAGAAGCAGATGTTTACCTAAACTCCACAAACGGAAACTTTTATGCGTATAGTTCATCCAGCAGCACATGGGTGCTGCAAGGCAATATCAAGGGAGCAAACGGTGCACCAGGAGCAACAGGCCCTACAGGCAGTGTTGGTCCACAAGGTATTGCTGGAGCAAACGGAACTACAGCAGACACAAACAGAATTAGTTTGTTAGAAATGAATGGACTGCTAGGACTAGGACTCTTTGGAGACCAAGCAGTAAGTTCAACTACAAATATTACCAATATTGGCGCAACATCCAGTGCTTTAATCGCTCTGGCCCTACTGTAAATGATGGCGAGGATATAAAACATGGCAAGAAGAGTAATCAGAGGTACTACATATACCTTTAACCCATCAGCAAAAAGCATTGTCATCCCTCGTGTTGTGCAAGAAGAGCGTCTTTTGCTTATCACCAACATTACTAAGGGCACAATTATTTATAATTTTGCTGAGCCAAATCTGTCTGCACAATCATTTACATACACTAATGACCCAGTTGACCCGTCCACAGTAGTAGTTTTAAATGCTGGTCTTAATACATCAGGTATGTCTTCAACAGACAAACTTGCAATTATGGTGGACGAGTTAAATGAGACAGTAACTTTCTCTGACACTCTTCTTGACGCTGTAGATAAACTTCGCGTTGCTGCCCCTCAGTCGTTGATGGATACAGATTTTGAATACTCTGTTCAGCCATCTAAATGGGAAGCACTTCTATTGATGAATAACTACCCTTCATTTTTTGCAAAGGGTACTGGCGGTAACTCATTTGAAAACGTTGTTATTGAAGGAAATGGTCAAGGACCTCGTTCTTTAGTTACTGTAACAACTAGCCAATTCCACAACCTTCTTACTGGAAGCATTGTTTCTGTTCAAGACACAACTAACTTCCGTGCTGAAGGAACATTCCTTGTTAATAGCGTTCCAACACCAACAACATTTACATACTTTGCTCGTGGTCTAGTTTCTGGAAATATTGCTATTTCAAATTACTCAACCGTATACGGTGGAGATGCTTTTGATAATGCCCATATTCCTGGTGGAACAGCGTCAACAGGAACACTTGTAGGTTTTGGTGCAACAACAAGCGGTGGAAATCCATCGGTAATTACATTGTCATTTACTAACCCTCACGGACTATTCCCAGGGACACCTATTGTTATTAATAACACTAGCGGTATGAATGGTAACTGGATTGTTAAAACCGTTCCAGACCCACGCTCACTAACATTTGATATTATTGACCAAGTTGTTACAGCAGTGTCTACATCATCTTCATCTGTAGTCTATACAAAGCCAGAAGGTTATGTGCAGCATCGTCCAACAGACGGCGGTGTGTCGCTTACAACTCTTAGCAACGCAATGGGCTCACAGACAATTCGTCAAACACGTCGTTATTTCCGATACCAGTCAGGTAAATCAATTCAGTTCTCTACTGGTGCAAAATTTACTCCTACCTTCGACATTGTTCGTCTTTCTGCAAGTGATGTCGGCTCTGCTGGAGTTAAGACAGTTACTGTAGAAACCCTTCAAGACCACGGTCTACAGCCAGGAGCAACTGTTCTTGTTGAAGGTATTGAGACTGTCTCTTTGAATAATCCTTACAATGGAACATTTCCTGTATTCACTGTTACCGACACAAATACTTTCTCATATCAAGTAACTCTATCTTCTTCTCTACCTTTAACAGACCAAATTCCTGGAGGAACTAACCGTTCAATCACGGTTTCCAACTGGGCTGGCGCTGTTACACGCACAGGTATGTTTGATGACCAAAATGGTTTTTATTTTGAGTATGACGGTCAATATATGTACGCAGTTCGTCGCTACTCCAATACTGAATTAGCAGGAAGAATTGCTGTTAATTCACGCTCAGGACAAGTTATGGGAACTGGAACAATCTTTAGAAAGCAACTAACAGTTGGCGATAAAGTTGTTATTCGTGGTCAAACTTATGTTGTAAACAATATCCACAGTGATACAGAAATGTATATCAACCCAACATACCGTGGAGAAAACTTAACTAATGGTCGTATGTTAAAGACTCAAGAAATTCGTGTTCGTCAAGATGCGTGGAACTTTGACAAGATGGATGGAACAGGACCTTCAGGTTATGTTTTAGACCCTCGTAAAATGCAAATGGTTTACATTGACTACACATGGTATGGCGCAGGATTTATCCGCTGGGGATTTAGGACAATCCGCGGTGACGTGGTCTATTGCCATCGTATGGCTAACAACAACATTAATAATGCCGCGTATCAGCGCTCAGGTAACCTACCTGCTCGATACGAAGTGCATAACGAGCCACGCAATGCACGTTTGACTGCTGGAGCAACAAATGTTGTTGGTGCAACACTTCAACCCAATGATACAACTATGTATGTTGATAACGTCACAGGTTGGGCATCATCAGGATATCTTTTTGTTAAGAACGAATCTGCTTGCGAAATGATGAGATATACCGCAATTGGAGCATATAGTGCTGCTGCAAAAGGTTTCCCTATAACAGTAGTTCGTCGTCAAACATACTCCATTTTCTTCCCTGGTCAAACAGTTATTTTGGCAGCAGGAAGTTCGTCCGCAGCCCTTTCATTCAACCCAGACCAAACTTTGGGAGGAAACAATATCGGTCAAGTGTCAGTTCAGACTGTTACTCAGACCTGCGCCCCTCAGATTTCCCATTGGGGTTCATCGGTAATTATGGATGGTCGTTTTGATGACGACTCAAACTATACATTTACTGCTGGTATGCAGAAAACATTAACAGTTGCTACAGGTGTGTCAAGACCTCTTCTTGCTGTTCGTCTTGCTCCATCCGTAGACAATGCTATTGCTAAAAACTTTGGTAATCGTGAACTTATCAATCGTATGCAGATGAAACTGGCTTCTATGGGTATCTCTGCTAACGGACAGTTCCTCATCAGAGGTGTGCTAAATCCAACAACAATTGCATATAACCCACACCCTCTAGGCTCGTTTGACGTTAACTCAATCAATATCGCCACTGCTGTTGCCCCATATTCAGGCGCAAACACTCAATTCCAATCATTTATCAACCTAGCCAGCGTTCAGAACTTAGCAATTGGTATGCAAGTTAAAGCAGGTTCAAGTGGTAGAGTAATTGCTGGAGCAGTTATTACAGGTATTTTTGGAACAACTGTTCAGTTGTCTCAGCCAGTTACCGCTGGTGGCAGCCCTATACCTAACACAGACACGGTTTCCTTTACTGGAACCCCTGCTTATAACGGTTTACCTATTGACTGGCAGCGTGACCGTGTTGGTTCAGGTTCTTTGGCTCAGGTTATCTATTTTGATAACACTGGCCCATACGGAGGAATTGTTCCTAACACCGTGGGTCAGGTTTTCCCCGCAACTGGCTCAATTTCTGGTGGTGACGAAGTGTTCTCGTTCTACACAGAAAACTCTGGAACTACAGCGTTCAACATTACCAACTACGAATTGAGAACAATTCGAGAACTTGGTAACTCAATTCTCAGCGGTAATGGAAATGCGGCCAGCCCAAGTTATCCAAACTCCCCTGACGTGCTAGTCATTACGGCTACCAATATTGGTACCGTAGCGTCTAACATCTCCGCTCGCGTCTCATGGACTGAGGCTCAGGCATAAAATGGTAAAGTATAAAAACACCCATAGCAAAAAAACTGCTAGAATTTACAATCAAGGAATGGAGAAATAATGCCTAATTATGACAGCCTGTCTACCCAAATTGACGCGGTTAAGGCAGAAATTACCACTAGCCTCGCTGCTAGTACATATACTGCTCAGGACCTAGTGTTCATTTCTAAGGCATTAGAGACTCTAGGCTCACTCCTAGGAGTGAATGATATTGTTGACGCTACTGCTGACTCCGTTGCCCTCGTGAATAACGCTGGCACGACTCAGGTAACCGCAGTCAACAGTGCTGGTACTACGCAAGTTGCGGCAGTGAACTCAGCAGGAAACACAAAACTCGCAACAATCACTGCAACAGCAAATGATTTAACCATCAACTCATACATGGGAGTGTTAGCATAATGCCAACTACAGCAAAGAAACTTTTCGCAGGTGTAGCAACAACTGCTGGTGTCACTGCTTATAACTCAGTGCCAGCAGGTGGAAACACCATCATCACTAATATCGTTGTAGCAAACAAGACATCGTCTGTTTCTACAATTACCGTACAGTTTGGAACTGGCGGCTTTAATTCAGCAACAGCATTTAACTTTTGCAATGGTCTACAAGTTCCAGCCAACGGAACTGTTAACTTTGACATTCGTCAAGTTATGAACCCAAACGATGTCGTATATGTTGGTGCTTCATCCAATAACGCGCTTGATGTACTTATTTCAGGCGTAGAAGTCACCGCGTAATAAAAACAGAAACGAGAGGCTAAAGAACAATGGCTATTTCAGGTAGCAAAGATTTAATTGTATTTCCTAATGACAACTCTGGACGCTTCTCAATTCGTGAAGTCCAGTACAACTCAAACGGCACATTTACCGTACCAACTGGCATCACAGCAGTAGAAGTTGTTGCTGTAGGTGGCGGCGGTGGCGGTGGCGGTGGCGCTGACGTTATTGCTGGTGGCGGTGGCGGCGGTGGACAGGTTGTCCAGCGTCAAGTTCCTGTTACTCCAGGACAAACATATAACGTTTCAATTGGTGCAGGTGGACATGGTGGTCAAGGTGCAACAACAGCCTTCAACGACTACATCAACACTATGCCTGGTGGCGTAGGTGGAACCACAACATTTGGTGGCTCAACACCTGTAAACCTTTTGATGAACCCTTCTTTTAACAAGGGAACTTCTCTTTGGGAAGCAAACAACACTCAGCAGGTTCAGAAGACAGCAACTGGTACTTCAGGCTTGACTACTATTGACATTCGTCCAGATAATCTTGGCGTTCAAGTTGGTATGTTAGTTACAGGCACTGGTATTGCTGCTAACGCTATTGTGACTCAGATTGCTACAAACACTATTACTTTGTCTGTTGCAAACTCAGGCACAGTATCTGGAACAATTACATTCCTTCTACAGTCATGCACAATTACACCAGTAAGCATTATCTACAACGATAATATTGCTGTAGGTGCATCGCTTGGAACAAACCAGTCAAACAACCTAATTCAGGCTCAGTATGCTCAGTTAGAAGATGTTGCTCTTACTGGTTCATCCTTCTTCGTACTTGATAACCTAGGCTCTATTACTGCTCAGGTATCTTCAAACCCTTATCCAAAACTTCCTGAAATGGTTTCACCAGCAGTTATTGGTACATCTTCAGGTGCTAACGCACTTATCTGTACTAACTCAACAACTGGTGCTCGTCTAGTAGGTCTCTCAACTTCAGCCGCAGGTGCTCTATCTGGCGGAACAACTGGTTTTGCTTATGACCCTAACGCAACCTACACAGTTTCTATGTACGTCTACCACACAAGCCCTACGCCACAGAACCTTGTTGTTCAGTTGCGTATTGGTGACGGTTCAAACTTCCCTACAAACAACCAGGGAACTTCATCTGGTACAGGAACTGTTTACTCTTCAGGTTCTCCAGCATCTGGTGGATATAACGTAACTCAGGTTACAATTACATCTCCACTATCTGGTTACGGTGGAACAATTGCTAAGACAATTTCTGGTCTACAAGGAAACAACTTTATCTCTGTAGATAACGCTGACGGTATTTTCGTTGGTCAAAACGTATCTGGTACAGGAATTGGTGCAGCAGCAACTGTTGTAAACATTGCTGGAACAACAATTACACTTTCTGCTAACAACTCTGGAGCAGTAAGCGGAACTGGTACATTTGCACACACAGGTATCGTTTCTGGTGCATGGCGTCGTGTATCTGCAACATTTACTGGTCTTCCAGCATATGCAGCAGGTCTAACCGCTAAGTGGGCTTATATTGGTCTTCTTGTTCCTGCAAACGTAACAATGTTGTTTGATAACGTTCAGGTTGAACTTGGAACCTCTGCTACACCATACCGTCCACCAACCTACAACAATGGTGTTGGTCTTAAGATGATTTCCACTGTTGCAAATGGTGCAAACATGGAAGTTTCACATGACTTTGTAAAAGCAACACCAGGACAAGTCCTCACTGGTTCATTCTATGCTTGGGCGTGGAAAGAATACAGAAATGCTAACGCATACCTCGAGTTCTATGACGTTGATGCTAACTTTATTTCTCGTACAGCAGGAACCGCATCTCTTCTAGGAACAACTGGAACAAAGATGGGTTCCACAAGCAACCTTCAGGCAACTGCTGGTCGCCGTTACACAGTGAGTGCAACAACACCAGCCAACGCTTTCTATGTGCGTCTTGGTGCAACATTTGCTTTTGCTGCTAACAACAATACTGGTGCTGCTGAACCTGAGTTCTACCTAGCATTTGCTCAACTAGAAGCAGCAGCAGGTGTGACATTCTACAAAGATGGAAACACTGCTGGCTTCACATGGGCTGGCGAAGCACACTACTCTGCAACAATTACTGCACCTCTCCTTCTAGCCAAGGGTGGCGGTGGTGGTGGAACATTTAACACTAACCTTCGCTTCTGGCAGTTTGGTCTTCCAGGTGCTAACGCAGGTGGACACGGAATCACAAACACTTCTACAACACCTACATATGGTGGTGGCGGTGCTGGTGCTGGTGGTCCTGGTGGAAATGCTATTAGTTATGCCCCTCAGATTACTGGTGGTGTTACTACTGCTGGTTATGGAACATCTGGCTCAACAATGCTCCAGAATATTCAGCAGCAGGGTAACCAAGGCGGATACGCAATGCTTTCATCTAACGCTGCCACTCCTTCTTATGGTGGAGATGGTGGTCCAGGAGTTATTGTTAACGGAACTGGAACACTTGGTGTTTCACAACTCGGCGGCGGAGGCGGCGGAGGCGGATGGAATGCTTTTGCACAGGGTTCAAACAACAACCCAGGTCGCGGTCAAGCAGGTGGCGGTAAGGGTGGACACACCTACGTTGCTTACCTAACTGGTCAGGGTGGCGGTCTTGTTACAGACTACTACGCTCGCGGTCTTGATGCTGCTCCTAACACAGGTTCTGGTGGTGGTGGTGCAGGTTCAAACGGTGGCATTTCACCTTTGACACTTCTTACACACTCAGCAGCACAGTTCATCACTTTCGAAGCATCAGGTGCTCCTAACCTTGATATGTCTCGTTGGGCTCCTGTGTTCAACGCTACAACAGCAATTCTTGGTGGTGCTACTAAGTACAGCACTAACGCGCTTCGTACAACAATTCAGGATGCTGGAAACGCTAAGGTAATTACATCTTGGACAGATTTCCCAGTCTTGCCTCGTACACAGTTGTTCTTCCCAGGTTTCTCATTCCGTTTGGCTACTGGTTCAAACCCAGGAACTCCAAACTTGGGAACAAAGGTTGCTCGTCCTACTATTCAGTGGTTCGACATTAACAAGACCCTTATCCGTGAAGACCGTCCATCAATTAACGCAGCACTTGTAGCAGCAACATACACTGATACAGTTGCAGGAACTATCTCAACATGGCAGCCACCATTGGCTCCAGCAAACGCAGCATACTTTGAAGTTGCAGTTGAAATGTTGAATATGTCTGCTGGTGACGTCTGCGATATTGACTTTAACGGTCTTCAGTACTACCCATATGTGGCTACAGGTGGAAATGGTGCTGACGGAACTGTTATCATTCGTTACACTGAGAAGTTCACAGCGTAAGGTATAGGAGATAAATAATGAAAAAATTTGCTCTCGTAGCCGCTGGCAAGGTTCAAAACATTGTCGTGGCTGAAAGTGAAGACTTAATTGGTCCAGAGTCAGCAATGTATGCTGCTATAGACATTACTGATGCAGTACTTGCTCCGTCAGTAGGTTGGACATATAACTTGAGGGAGAAGACATTTGCTCCTGAACTTCCAAAGGGACTCCCAGTCTGGGAAGAACTAGTTGCTCAAGCAGCAGCGGAAGAAGCAGCACCTGCTGCAAAGACAACTTCTACAAAGAAGTCGTCCACAACTGCTACACCTGCGGAGGAATAAATAATGCCAATTACAATGTCACCCCAGGTGCTAACCGCATCAGTTGATGCTTACATCACACAAGGTGTTACAGCACGTCTGCAAACACTTACAGGTGCTAGCGCTAACGGTCCAATCACAGTGAGCGTTATTGACTTCCCTGTGACTGTTCTAAGAAACCAGACTGCAACATCAACAATTACATTCTCAAATGTTCCAGACAACACTGCGAATACTTGGTGGGTTGAAGTTGCTAACCGTGGCTCAAACACAGTTAACTTCACAAACGTTTCTTGGGACGGTGGCGGAAGCCCTACCCTAGCAACAACTGGTCGTTCTGTACTAGAGTTCTACAGCCGTGATGGTGGAACCACTATCTATGGTCGCGTTCGTTTTGCAAACGTTGCATAATAATTAAATAGCCTAAACCCCGTGCCTCTTGGTGCGGGGTTTTTGCTTTGTTTGGGGTAGACTACCCATATGGCTAAAGTAAAAGTTGCTGTATACACAATTGCCCTCAATGAAGAGAAGCACGTCGAACGCTGGTATAACTCAGTAAAAGATGACGCTGATTACCTATTAATTGCCGACACAGGTTCTACTGACCGCACAATCGAGATTGCAAAGTCTTTAGGTATTAATGTGGTCTCTATTACTGTCAAACCTTGGCGTTTCGATGTGGGAAGAAACGCATCGCTTGCTCTTGTCCCGACAGATATTGACTACTGTCTTCCATTGGATATGGATGAAATTATGCTCCCAGGGTGGAAAGACGAACTACAAAAAGCCTTTGATAACCATGCCACACGTCCACGGTACGACTATGTATGGAACTTTAATGAAGATGGCACTCCTGGGACAACTTTTAAGGGAGATAAATTTCATGCTCGACACGGATATCGTTGGAAGAACCCTGTCCACGAAATTTTAGTGCCTGACCGCATTCAAGAAATTCAATATCACACAAACGCTGTGATGGAACATCACGCTGATAATACTAAGTCAAGAGCCCAGTATTTGGATTTACTAAAACTTTCTATTGATGAAGACCCATATGATGATAGAAATACTTTTTACTATGCACGAGAATGCTACTTCTATCGTCAATATGAGGAAGCAACAAAATATTTTAAGAAGCACCTTGAGATGCCTACCGCTACCTGGGATATGGAACGAGCCGCATCTATGCGATATATCGGAATTATGAACCCAGATGAGTGCGAGCATTGGTTTAATATGGCGATTAAAGAGGCTCCAGGACGCCGTGAGCCGTATGTAGAGTTGGCTAAGCACTATTACAACACCTCTAAATGGGAGCAGTGCTACGACAACGCTATGGCCGCATTGGCAATTAAACAACGTCCACAAGAATATCTTTGCGAAGCAGACGCTTGGGGCTATTTACCACACGACTTTGCTGCAATTGCTTGCTACAGACTAGGCAAGTATGCTGAAGCAGTAACTCACGCACAGGACGCTGTAAAAATGGCACTTCCAAATGAGATGGAAAGACTTCTTAAAAACTTAGAGTTTTGCGAACAAGCGATGAAAGAGGCAAACAATGACCGAACTACCTAATTGGTTTTTAGCAGTAGGTGCACCCGAAATCTTTGAACGACACTTATCTTCAAAAAGAACAGAAGAAATTCATTGTTTGCAGGTTGGAGCATACAAAGGTGATGCCTCTGCATGGCTTATGGAAAACATACTATTTCACCCAAAATCTACCTTAACTGATGTTGATACTTGGGGTGGTTCTAATGAAGTTGCTCACGATGCGCTTAATTGGAATGAAGTAGAGCAAGCATACGACGCACAGACAAGTCAGTATGTCGAGTCAGGTCGTCTCATTAAAAAGAAAATGACTAGCGATGAGTTTTTTGCAACTAAGGCTTCAGAAGATTTGTATGACTTTATTTATATAGATGGAGACCACGAAGCAGTTCCTGTTTTAAAAGATGGTATGAATGCAGTAGAGGCTCTTAAAGTTGGAGGTATCTTAGCGTTTGATGATTACCAATGGGATGCGGGGAAAGGTCCAGCCTACCGACCAAGACCAGCAGTTGATGCGATAATGCTTTGCTACTCTAATCGTTTTAAGGTGTTGGAAATAGGATTACAAGTTTGGTTAGTTAAGACTTCTTAACTCGCTTGCTTTTCTTTTGTAATTTTTCTTTCTCTTTTAATTGCTTAGCAAGTTTATCTTCACGCTCTAACTTATAAGCCTCCACCGCATTAGCGCTTGTTCGGCTACGCCAAGCAAAGCCACACTCCGTGCAAGTTACAATCTTTGCTGTAGTCCAACGCCCAGTAGTGGAAAGTTGTTCAATAGATACTTCTAGTTTGCCTGGACGTGCGGTGCAATGAGGGCAGTTCGGGTAACGACGTCTGCGTGTCTCTTCACCTAAGTAAGATACAGATAGCGCTCTACGAATCTCTACTTCGTCTTTTCCGCCCCATACGCCCCAGATTTGACGATGCTCTAAAGCCCACTGAAGACATTGTTTACGGACGGGGCAGGTAAAACACATATTCTTTGCCGCATATTTTTCTGAGAAGTCCTTTGAAAAGAACCAGTCAATATACTCCCTATTTTTAGGTAGTGCACATACTGCTTCTCTTTGCCATTCAAGGCTATTTGCTGGCTTCCACATAATGCAATAATAATACACTAAACATATTAAAAATTATGTAACTAAAGCAAACTAATTTTTATTAAATTTCTACCCAAGTAATAGGTTGAATATCTTGAACTATATCACCATATTCAGTTTCGCCAGTCTCATCACAAGCGTAGAGGTCAGTGTCTTCTTCAAACGTTCCCATCCAACCGCAAACAACTTTTGAAAGTTCAAGCCGTTTAAAGGCATCTCCTAAAGAATCAACAACTCCATCTCGTTGAATTGTAGAAGCCAATGCTTTTCTGATAAGTTCATGCTCAACGTCAATGTGGTCAATAGTAAAGTAAATAAGGGAATCGTTTCTCTCCTGAGACAGCCCACAACCTGACCACTCGGACCACAGGTGCTCCCCGTGTCGTGTGTCTTTTGCCATTACCAGACTCCGAATCTACTCGTCGTCTATGGTATCAAATTCGTATTCAAAATCCTTGGCTGAGTCGTCAGTAAGAAAGTAAACTTTTTGTGGGTCTTTAAGTTCGTATATCCCTGCAATAGTTATAGCACCACACATACAGCAGACATCAACATTTCCTGGCTCAAAAATTTCAGGAGTTTTTACCCCGACAAGGCGCATCATAATGTTGCCTTCTTCGTTAACGCTCTGTGGTTCCCAGTTAGCGTTGTCTTGAAGCCAGCATATTTCGCACACAGCCATAGGACTTAGTACAGGCTCTGCTGCCATTTCAAACCTCTCTTTCTAGAGGTATGGTTTACAGCATAATTCTATCTCTATTTTGCATCCTATAGAGAGATATTGATGTGCCTAGCCCGTCTTATCTGGACTCTTTCTCTAGGGGTAAGACCTCCCCATATTCCAAATGCTTCGTGCATAATTCCCCATTCAGCACACTCTGTCTTATAAACACAAGAGGAGCAAAGTTTTCTTGCTTCTTTGTGGTCATAAGAAGATGTTTCTGGGTCTTCATCTATATCTTGTATATAAAAAACGTCAAGTCCAACTTCTGCACAGGTTGGATTTTCAAATTCCCAAGGTTTGCGGGACACGGGAAACCTTTCTTAAAAGTTAGTTGTTGGATTTTTTATTATGTTCTAGCGAGCCCACCTCATACCCGCATCCTGCATATCCCGCAATATCAATCCATGTGTCAGGCTGATAGCCAGATTTAGAGGCATAGCGTGCCACCTTAAGCCCAACCATCATCATTGCCACATCTTCATTACTAATTGGCACACCTAAAATCACTGACCAAATCTGAGCAGTTCTTTCAAAGTTATCTTCAGGAGAGCCATATTGTTTGTTTCTATCACCAGAAATAATTTTTGCTGCTTCTCTTAACGCTTCGACACGAAGAGGGTTTTGCTGAGTTGTCTCATTATCTGTATTCATCTTTAATCCTCGCTATGACTTGGGCAGTGTATGTCTTGTTGTCTGTGCCATCTTCTACAATAATCTCGTAGGTTAGATTATGAGACGTTGTTGGGCCAGTGTATGCATTAATTTTTTCCTCAGCAATACTGACAATCTCGTTGTGGTTCTTAGCGTTTACAGAAAACTTATATGTAGTTGTTGGCATTTTTATACCAACTTTTCCAAGTTTTCTGGTTTGAAGTGAATTCCATCTAACACTGGAGTCTTGCCATCATCTGTCTTAACAATAACATCTCCATAACGAACGCCGACAACTCGTCCTCTACGTCCGTTGTATGCCTTACCTTGTTCTCCGTCAAAAGCATTGCTACGGACTCGAACAGTGTCTGCTACTTTAATATATCCAGCCTGAGCAACAATCCATTTTTCATTAGGATTATCTTCCACTATTGAGTGACCCAAAGCCAACTTACTAAAGATGTTAATAATGTCTTTAGCATTTTTATCTGTTGGTTGTTTTAATTGTTCCCAAGTAGCAAGAAGTTTTAAAACCGAATCTCCAACAACTTTTTTTGTTTTATTCTCGGTGAGTTGACTTCTCACCCAATCATTGTCTACTTCAGCCATGTTCGTCTCCTATATCTGCTTAGTTAGTAGCGTAGTCTTTTTCAAACAATGTTTCAACCACAGAATTTTTAAATGTTTCCCAGGTTGGAATATTATTTTTATATGATTCTTTTTGAGTATTAGCGTGAACTAATCGTTCTTCTCTAGACATCTCTTCAATACCAAAAGGAAGAACTCCCCACTCTGGTCCCATACCGACAGTAAGTCTCCAGTCAGTAACTACAGGAACACCAACAAACAAGGCTTGAGCAAGGCTTGGCAGCCACCACGAAGCACCATCACGATAGGTTGAGATAAGAGCACCAGTTGCATTATTTAGTTTTACTAGAATATCTTGATTAGTTTCAGTTCTACCATCACGATATTGCATAGTCCTATGGGTTAAATGCTTCTCTGTTTTCTTAAACCAATCTGTCTTAGGGTCGTCAATGCACCAATATCCGCCTTCAGCAAGCCCTCTAGAGCCTCTTTCAATGTTAAGAAGCGCTGAGTCTGGGACTAAAGCAAATACATTATTAGGGTCAACATTAGGAATATATTTGATAATAGATTCTGGCTTTGTCCAAGGATAGCCAGGAATTATAGTTTTAGGCCAAATCTCTGTGTAAAGTTTTGAAAGTCCAGCAAATACTTTTTCAAAGTTTGCTGGTTCAAGCGTGTCATTAAACTCTTTACGCTTAATATAAAAATCTTTTACAAGGTCTTTAGGGTTTTTATATACACCTCTAAGACCATTCCACACCTTGTGTGGCTCTGGTGCATCAACAAATAAAGATAAAGTTCCAAGTTCGTAGGCAATGTTTACTACGGATAATGCACCGTAAAGCCTATGAGAAGTTAGTCCCATTGGGGAAGACATACCTACAAGCACCGCATCAAATTGAGATAAGTAATCCTTATCCATCTTAATTGATGGGTCTGACCAAGTTACGTCACATCCAGATTGGGTTAAAGCAAGATAAACAATTCCAGCAAAAGAAGGAAGACTCTCGCTTGCAGTTTTAGAGGCTTGTGGAGATGTGCAGCCTGTCATAAAAACTTTCATTAATCCTCTTTCCTAATTGCCAAGAACCACCCAACGATAAACGTTGGGCGGTTCCTAGCATCTTTATTAGAACGGTGCTGCTGGAGCCTGTGTGGCTGCGGCAGGTGCTGGCGCTGGAGCAGGTGCTGGCGCTGGCGCTGGAGCAGGTGCAGGTGCTGCCATTGTTGGCGTTGCTGCTGGTGCCTGACCAGAAACTACTGGGTAGTAGTTCTTGATTTCGTTCTTCTTTGTGCCATTCCATGTGCGAGTTCCGACCTGTGCTCGGAAACGACGACCATTAATGGCTTGCTCAATCTGAGCATTTGACGGAGATTGCAAGAAGAAATCACGAGGGATTCCTAGTGCGTGCATCTTCTTAAAGAAGATACCCATTGCTGCATTGTTTTCAGGGGAAACCACTAAGTTATCCCAAACAAGGCGCTTATTGTGTGGCCCACCTTCGACCTGTGTTTTCACAGAGAACATAGTCTTTCCACTCTGTGTAACTTTTGCAGTTGCTTCAACTACAACGACGTCGTAATCGCCGTCTGGTAGCGGTTCATAACTGCTTGACTCACCAGCATCGCGGACCAAGTCCGCCCAATTTAGTGTACTCATGGCTTCCTATTCCTTAGTTGTTTTTTCTGTTGTCTGCTTCTCACCAAAAATAGTGTTAAGCATAACCTCGATGGAGAGTTTGTCTTGTTCAACAATTGAACCAAGACGACCCTGAACACGCTCTCCTGCTTCGTATTCATTTGTTCGTTCGACATACATACGACGAACTTTGTATGGCCCCTGCATTGGGTCTGGGTTTGGAACCGTCTCCACTGTCAGTGCGCCGAGAATGTCATAAAAATATGGAGCCTGAATTGCAAGTTGTCCCTGCAAATATGGCTTATGACGACCATCCTGTGCTGTTCTAGACATTGCTGTAAGAACAACAGCCTCAAGAGGGTTTGTAGCGTGCATTGTTAAGTCACGCAAGTCGCGTAGAAGACCGCCCATGTGACGAAGTAACTCGCCCCACTGTTGCATCTTCATTTGTTCGTTACCTGCGATGCTGTCCATACACTTCACTTGTAGTTCAGAGATTGAGTCAATAATCAAACTCTTGAAGTGATGGCGACCAAGTTGTAGCCATTGGTAAGTCTTAATGACCGTGTCGTAATCACGCACTGTGACTACACAAGTATCCCAAGTTCCATCTGCAATAGGTGGTTCCTCTCGCAGCGGGTCCCAATACTTGACAACGATAGGGAGGAAGCGGTGTCCACCCTCAACGTCAAGCATGAGTCGTGGGTATGGTGCAGTTACAGCAAAGGATGACTTACCAACCTTTGATTCCCCATAAACCATAACCGTCAAAGAGCGTTGAATTTCGCTCATATATGTCACTCGCTTCCTTTTGTTTCGTTTGTTCCGTAATATGCATAAGGGTCTGTTTCCTCATACATTTCGCTAAGTGCTTGTTCAGCGGCGCTTCCGTCATCGAACATTGGGCATATAGCGAAAAATTGGCATTTCCATTTGCAGTCACGACTTGCTTTTGGATAAGCAAGAAATGCGTGGTCTTCACCAGCATCTAGTCCTGTACGAACTCTCATTAAATCTGCAATCGTTCCGTGGATTCTATTCCAGAAAGAACGCATAGTAAAGATGTTGTGTCTAATTTCTACTTGGTCATAAAATGGTGGCTTTGCAGCAGCAGTGCGACGAACCTTTTTTAGTAGTGTAAAGATTCCACCATCGCTACGCTCTTTCTCGTCAACCTTAGTTGATTCAAGAAGCATATAAGTCATAACCTGCTCGTTCATATGAGCCATATTAGAAAACTCTGCAAGAGAGCCTCCAACAGTCTTAAAGTCACGGAACATACGCACACCGTCAGCCTTGCGACGAACACGCATATCCAACTTACCTTGAAGTTCTACTTCACCATTAAATAACGGGGCAACAATTGTTTCTTCTGTTGAAATCATTTCTAGTTCAGCATCAATTCCGTTCTCTGCAACCCACTCTTCGTAGCCTTCAAGCATGATGCGACCAAGTTCGGCTTCAGTTTCTAGGTTTGCAACATCACGAAAGTCTGCAAGAAGAAGTTGTTTATCAATCTCAACTAGGTCAGAATGCGCTTTAAGTAGTGGAACACCTTTTGCATAGTGGTCATCTAGCGCTTGGTGGATGCGACTACCGAGTGCTAGCGCACCAGTCATATCTTGTTGCTTAGGCTTTAGACGACGATAGTAAGTAAGCCACCAACGACGGCGACAATCTTTAAATGTTTGTAGTTCTGAGTTTGAAAGTCTTACGATTCCACTCATAGTTTTCCTGCCTTATCATCTTGTAGAAGTTTGAGCAGTTGGTTTTTATCTCTAACAATTTGCTCAAAGTTGTCGGCTTTAGTTTCAAGAACTTGAATAACTCGCTCCTCGATTGTTCCGTCTGTGACATAGTCAGTGATGACGATTGAGTCATGCACTTCACTACCAATACGATGGACTCTATCAAGAACTTGTTTGTAATCAACAAGAGACCAAGGTCGTTGAAGCATAATCAATCTACGAGCAGCAGTCAAGGTAATGCCAACACCACCCGCCTGTGCCGTAAACAAAATCCACTTAATCTTTCCTGCTTGGAAATCGTCAACTGCTTGCTGACGTTCATCTTCATCTTGGTCGCCAGTAATTAGCCCATGAGCAATCTTCTTCTTTGTAAGTTCTGCACTAAGAAGGTTAATAAGTTGCTTAGATACAGCCGAAACAGCAACAGAGTCGTCGCCAAAATCGCCGTTCTCAATGTCTTCCATTAACGCATCAATCTTGCAAGAAGGAGCGTTTAGGATAGTCTTTTGCTCTCCAGTTGTTTCGTCCACTTCTAAAGTAGCGTATGAACTAGCAAACTGCAACAACCTAATTGTTTGTGTCAGAACGCTAGGTGCAGTAACAACATCACCTTCATCGCCAAGTTCAGCAATCATTAGGTCACGCATCTGCTCGTATGCCTTCTTTTGTTTTGTAGACATCTCAACATCTCTGCGTTCAGTAAGGACTGGTGGCAGATGCGGAAGCACAACTTTTTTCAACATACGACGCATATAAGGATTAACACTCTTATAGAACTCGTCTTGCATATGTGCTTTAACGCCAAGAACCATCATTCCGCCAAAGGCGTTAAGCATCGTGTCAACCATTCGGTCAATCCACTTTGTTTTAGAAGGCCAGTCTTTTGGAGATAGCCAGTGAAGGATTGCCCACAAGTCAACAACATTATTGGCAATAGGTGTTCCAGTAAGTGCAAAACGAATATCAGCATCTCCTGTAGCAGCCCATAGAGCACGACTCTGTTTTGACTTAGGGTCTTTAGAGCGGTGAATCTCGTCAGCAATTACAGCCTTAAAATCAATTCCATTTAACTCTCGCAAGTGAACTTCACAACGCGCCTCTGTTGTCTTTTCATCTTGACCGCCACAAGCCTTGCAACGAGTCAAAGCGATAGAGCCATATCCTGATAGTCGTGAGTGGGAGCGCAAGGATTCCCAGTTGATAATAAATACCTGTGCTGGCTCCTCAAACTGGTTTTTGCGTTGAACTGCTGACCCCTTGATAACCTGAGTTATTACCCCTGGCCACCAGATGTTGAACTCACGAGCCCAGTTCTTCTTGAGGGTATTAGGGCAAACAATCAAAATAGGAAAAATATCTTCGCCCTTGTCATGCAACTCTTTGAGGGCACGGATGGCTTGAGCGGTCTTTCCAAGCCCTGGTTCATCGGCTAGGAGTGCTCGTCTTGCTGTGCTGAGAAAGGCTACTCCAGCCCTCTGATGGGGGAATAGAATAGGGTCACCTTCATATGACTCTAACTCTCTAAGGGCGTTAGAGGGGTTTATACGGGTTTCTAGAAGGCTTCCAGCCCAAGTTGCTAAAGATGGCTGAATCTCTAAGTTATCGCGGAATGTAGAGCGTAGGGCAAGACAGGTTGTCCAACTTAAAGGAGCACGCCAGACCTGCTCTTTAGGGCTCCAGGAGGCCCCTGGAAGGCTCTTACAGAGTTCTTTATAGCGCCAGTCAGCGTTAATAAGGATATTCTCTCCAGCGGAGTCAATATCTACTGAAACTGTCATTTTTACTCCTAATGTCATTAAGTCTATATACTAGCAGAGATTTTTAAGTTTTTTATTTTTTCTTGCTAGTAACCTACTCTAGCAGAACTTTTGGCTTCCAGCCTAACTTAGTCAGTTTTAGTAAGGCGTGCCTGATGGCATCTAAAGCGTGCCCTTCCCCGCCCTTATGCCAAGTTCCCACCTTGCGAAGTGCCTCGTTTGGGAAAAGTGCTTTGGCATCAGCAGGAGTCTGAAAACTGATGTTGTCTGGCCCATATTCGTTAGTGCGACATAGATGCTTAAGAACGCCTATCTGCTCTAGCGAATAAGGCGCCTGAGAGTTACGGACAGTCTGAGCATTGATAGTAAATCGCTCACAAGAGATAGCAAACTTTTCATATTGCTTCCAATTTGTAAGGCAGATAGTTACATCAGTAGCAAAGTTTTCAGGTTGCGACTCAAATGAAAGTTCTAACTTTGGCAAATCTTCTTGACTACCAGACCAAGATACAAGTGCAATACCACTGGCTTTTCCAGGGTCTACAGCAAGAACAGTTATCAATATTTGTCGCCCCAAGTCTCTAGTGGCCCGTCAATTCCCGCAGTGAGTGGAACATCCCAGCCGTCAGTTGTTGTCATACATTCTTGCACGATGCGTTTAATTTCTTCTGCTTGGTCACGAGGTGCTTGTAGAACAATTTCATCGTGAACAGGAACAATAAGATTTTCAGTAAGGTCTGCTTGGTCTAACTTAATCAAGTTACTCTTAAAAACTTCTGCTGCTCCACCCTGAATTAAGTAGTTAATAAGTGTGTAGACGCGGTTCTCGTCGCAAGGAATTTTCCGACCAGTCCATGTGTGAATGTAGCCTTGACCCTCATCGCGTTCACGACGAGCACCAATGTTTTCAATTTCTTTCTGGAACTTAATCATTCCTGGATATCGCTGGTCAAAAGCATCAGATACAGCCTTCATTTGAGACTCTGCAACGCCAGCAGTAAGTGCTTGCTTGGCAACACCAGCCCCGTAAAGACGACCATAAACCATTCCCTTGATAAGAGTTCTGCGCTTATCTGAGCGAGTCATATCAGGCTCTTGATAAACCTCACGACCAATTTCAGTAAATGGGTCAGAGCCAGTTGCATCAGCACGATTAAATAGAGTGATGAGGTTCGGGTCCTTAGATAAAGATGCAAACATACGGAACTCAACCTGGTCAAGGTCAGAGGTGATAATGACGTGGTCTTTGTCCTTTGGAATAAATGCACGGCGCACTGTGTCGTCGCCCTTTGGCAGAGTCTGTAGCGCTGGGTCAGTAATAGACATACGAGATGTGCGAGCACCAAGAGTCTTTACAGATGGGTGGAGGATGCCATCAACATTCTTATTAAGAAAGTTAAGGAAGTAGGTATTAGCAAGTTTGTCTGCCTTACGCTGTTTTAAAACAGTCTCAGCAAGGTTCTTAACCTCATCAGAACCGTGAATTGTAAGTAGTTTAAGTTGGTCTTTAGATGCAGACTTTTGACCAGAAGGAGTTGTTTCAGTAATCTCTGCCCCAAGATTTTCTAGCAGACGAACTAACTGAACATTGCTAGTGATGCTTGTTCCGTTATAGGTCTTTGCAGCCCACTCTTTAACCTGCTCTGTGTAGGTAAGAAGTTCTTCATATTTCTTTTTTGAGTATTCAAGGTCAACACGAGCGCCATTGATTTCCATACGAGTAACAATTTTGCGTGCTGCCATTTCAATCTCATACGCCTTGTGATATGGCTTTCCTGGACCGCACTTCTCGTAAAATTTTTCCCACAAACGCATAGTTAAAATTGTGTCGAGTGCGCCATAAGACCAGTAAGGCTCAAAGTTAGTAGGAACAGTTCCCCAAGTCCAACCATTTTTAGTTAGGTCAATATCAAGTTTGTCTTGCAGATACGCCGCTTGAGGGTCAATCAAAAGTGCAGATAACGGCTTCAAGCCACCAGGTCCCAGCGGGTCAATTAGGTGCGCCATAATCATTGTGTCGTGTGCACGTTGCCATGGCATTTCCCATCGAGATTTAACTGCAAACCATCGTGCCTCAAATGCAATGTTGTGACAAACAAGTGGCCCATCAAACTTATTCATTGCTTCGTAGAAAACACCGCTCCACTCTTCCCAAGGAATAGACCAGCCGTGCATACCATCGCCAACTTGAACAAGACGTAAGTCGCCGTGCCAAGGAGATAAAGCGTGGTCACGAGGCATACCAGGACGCTCGCCCGTTTCTGTGTCTATAGCAATTGCATTGTGTGGACGACGCTCGCCAAGCCAAGAGATAAATTGATTGGCTTTTTCTACAGAGTCAACAAGAGTTACTTCAATACCTGAAAGACCCTCACTCATTAGAACTCTCTTCTTCTTCAACAGCAGTTTGATTAGCGCTCGGTAGGTTAATGTTATGTAAAGGGCCGCCATCAAAATTATAGTAGCCACTGTGAGTCAAGCCAATTGTAGGGTCAATCCAAGCAAAATTGCCCATTTTGCGCCATCTTCTTATAAAAAAATAGTCTTCACTTAGATACACCTTTGTGTCTTCTTCAATATCAGTATCAAAAAATAAATACATTTGCTTGCCTTCGTATATAAACCAGTCATTTGCATAATACTTTTTCATATCATCAAAAACTTTTCGTTCTATTAGCATAAATCCTGTACCAAGACCTGTAACCTCAAGAAGTCCTTCTTCTAAAGGAATATTTCCTTTCATAATTACTGAACGTTCTACCGTATACTGAGGGATGTTTATTGCGTAATCAACACTAGACTGCTTTAACTCTTCTATAGATTCAACTAAATCTTTTTTTCTGTAAATATTTTCCCAATTAATTTTTTTAATTGGATATGCTGCACCAACAATTTCTTTTTTTCTTAAAATAAGTTTAAGAATATCCATTTCACCAAAAGCAATATCAGCATCAATAAACATAAGATGGGTTGCCTCTGTATTATCTAAAAAATTATGAGACAAAATATTTCTACCTCTAGGTATTAAACTTTCATTAGACAGGGTCTCTATGCTTACTTCCATACCTAACATACTTGCAAGTCTTGTAAATCTAATCAAAGACAAAGCATAGTCAGAAGTACACATACCGCCATAGCAAGGAGTTGCTATATGTAACTTTACTTTTTTAAGATATTCAAAATCTTCTTGGGAAAGTTGAAAAGTGTCGTTTGTCATTTATTTTCCTTCTATTGGTTTTACGGAATCATTTCAATGCGGTAAAGCGAGTCTATCCTTTCATCAAGGGTTGCTGCACGCTCTAGTAGTCTTTGCGCCACATTAGTTAGGTATCTTGCACCACCTTGGTCATATTTGTAAAGAGCATCAAGAACAGGACGAGGGTCCTCACTTACCTGCGCCCAGTGGCGATACTTTTCTGGAAACACTATTGGGAGTGTTCTTACAGGATTGCACTCTTCACAAGGAATAGCATCCTTAGATAGAACATCTGAAGTTTCTTCAGTAAGCGCGTATCGCTTAACTAAAGGACAAGCAGCACCATGAAAAACTAAAGATACACCAATACGAGATAAAATGTAAGAACCATTTTCTGTTCTATATAGTTCAAACTCAATCCATCGGGTGGAGCCACGTCGCCAAGACGAAGACTCTCCTAGTAAGCGACCTTTAAATTGCAGAGTGCGAGAACCATCTTTAACTTCAAACATTTGTCTTCTGCACTTCCTCTAAAGAAGATTTTAAGGACCTTAGTTCGTTAGCCAAAACAGTCATATCAGCCCTATAAAGTGCAACCTGAGTTTCGTATGAGGACACAATTTCACCAATGCGTTCTTGTAAAGCAGTAATAATTAATTCTGCTTTTTCAAGGTCTATTTGATTATCGTTAGTTGTCATGGCGTCGTTTCTCCCGTACTTGGCTCTATGCCGTTTATAGCGTTGTAGTGTTCTAAGGTTAGCATCTCTTCTGTCGGCCTCATGGGTCTAGCGTAAGAAGTTTCCATACCAGTCCCACATACAGGGCAGGTAGCATAACCGTTATCCATATCCAATCTTTCTGGATGTGCGTCTACATCTTCAATACAAATTGAACAAAAAAACTTAAGCATTATTTTGCCTCCAATGTCTCTACTCTTGTTGTTAATTCTTGCAATGCTGTCTTTAATTCTCTTACAATAGGAATTAATAAAAGTGGCATTTCGTGCATATTCATAATTGCAGTGGGTAGCCCTTCCATATTTCTTTCAACAAAGTATCCTAGACCAGCCTCTTCTAAATCTTCTGCAATAACACCAAAAGAGTTGGTTCCAAGTTGCTCTCGTTGGACCTCTGGGTGCTCGTCTTTATACTTCCAAAAAGCGGGTGTTATTTCAAGAATTCTATCGTAATATCTTTTTGGAGCGTAAGTAATATTTTCTTTAAATCTTCTAGAAGAAGACTCGTTAACTAGGCTTGTGGTATATCTTAAAGTTGCTGCTCTAAAAGAGTTTCTAACTTCTCCAGCATACTGTTTGTCAATAGAATCTGCTGAAAAACGAAAAACGTTTGATGCAGTATTTACAATAAATTCCGCTGTGGGGCTTCCTATAGGGTTTCCTGCTCTAATTTGATAGTTAGTACCCTCATCCCAACCAATTCTAATTTTATCATTGGTTTGAAATGTATTAGAACCAAAAATAATTCTAGGTCGAATTCCACTAGTAGCAGTGCTTCCAAATAAATCACCAGTAGCGGGAGTTCCTAATCTAAAACCAGAAATAGTTCCAGAATTTGAATTAAGTATTCCAGTAATATTTGCTGAAGTTGCAACAAGAGCGCCAGCAGCACTGACAGAAAAAGTTCCGTTACCATTATTAATTTCACGACCAGTGAGAGTTCCAGCGGTAATATTAGACGCATTTAAATTAGTAATAGTAACTGTGTTAGCATTAATTGTTCCAGCGTTAATTTTATCTGCACTTAGGCTTGAAACGTGTCTAGTAAGAACAGAGTTGTTAGCAAGGTCATCTCCATCAACTAAACCTGTTGCAGTAAAACTAGAGGCAGTAACAGAGCCATTAAAAGACGCGGTTCCACTAGCATTAAGAGATACTACAGGAGTATTATTACTAAATACAAATAACCCGCTACTGTTCAGTTCAACTCTGTTGACTCCTGCGGAAGTTCTAACAGTTGAACCAGTAATTGTTTTGGCATCCAGTGCTGTAGCAGCAATCATCGTTGCTGTAATAGTTCCAGCATTAATGCGAGCACCATCAAGAAAGCCAGTAGTAATTTTTCCTGCATCTAAGTTTGCAACTACAGCATTTCCTATGGTATTTGCTTGCCAAGAAGTTCCGCCTAAACCAGTCCACTGACCAGTAATTATGTTTGATGCGTTATATTGCCACCAAATATCTCCAGCAGTATTTGATGTAGTTCCAGGGCCAGACAAAGAGTATGTAACTTTATTTTTACCATTTGCTGTTTGAACAGCAGTATTTGCAGCGGCAAAGGCTGTTACTGAAAGGTCAAAGGCAGCAGGGTCACCAACATCAATAAATGCTTGATTGTCTCCGTTATAAACTGCAACCGAACCGTCGTTTGGGTTAATAACTAACTGACCGTCTTTAGGGTCTTTAACGTCTCCAGGAGAACCAACAGTTACTGTTCCAAAGTTAACTTGTTCAGGGGTAATAACTTCTGCACCAATTGCCGCGGTAGTTACTGACTTTGCTCCTAATCTGCTACGAGCAGGGCGACGTTCTAGGTTTCTTATTCTGCGTTGAACATCAGAAAGATTATTACCTAGATTTTTATTAGCACTTCTGCGTCTGCTTGGCATTATTCCTCCTATACCGTAATCTTCAATGTAGAAATGCGACGGTCTTCTTTCCATTCGCTAATAAGTTCAAGGTCAACTTTTTCAGGGAAAGCAATGCCATCGGGAACATTTACTTTATAGCCAACTATTTTACGCACAATTACGTCTCCTCTAGGCTCTAAGTCGCTAGCAAGACGCATACGAACAAATTCGTCATCAATGATAAGAGAGCACCAATCTCCAGGCAGGAAGTCCCCGACATAGGGTCCTACGGAACCGTTAACTGAAATAGTAAAATTACCCTCTGGCGGACGTGCTTCGTCAACAAAATCTTTAGCATATGAGTAAAGAGCACTCTCACCAAAAGCCGTTGTTTGAGTATCATTTTTGGTTTCAACTTGGTCAAGAATTGGCCAGCCTTTATCCATTAAATCTGTAGAAGAAGCCGCCGCGTAAGGCTGACTTGCGGTGTTATCTAGACCATCATTGTTTCCAGCAACCCACATACGAACAGCAGAATTTTCTGTTGTTTCAGTAATACCAAACTCAAGAATGTTTCCTGGATACTCAAACACATACTGGTCTGCACCAAGAACACTAATCGGGTGAACTGAACCAATAAACCCAGCAGCAGCACTTCCAGGAATGTCTGGCTTAATGACACTGAACCTGAAAGTGGTTGTAGTTGGTGTAGCAGTTACTACCTGAGTTCCGTCAAAAGATGTCCCGACATTACTAACTACAATTTCTTGCCCGACAGTTAGTCCATGAGCAGTCGCAGTGGTTAAAGTTGCCACATTAGATGCAAGAACTTTATATGTCACAGGTATTTGGTTTGGAGGAGCAATAAATGGAACAAAGGTAAGCACTTTAGAAAATTTACCAATATCTTTATCAAAGTCACAGTCAATGCGGTATTCAAAACCATTTACATCTTTAGAAAACTCTTCAAGAATCTCACCAAAAGACCTTAAATCAGAACCTCTAAATATTTGCTGAGATACACCAATATATTTACCGCTTAAATCATTTGTTACTTCTATACCAATATCAGAGTTTCCAGAGTATGCTCCAAACGTACCTGCAACTGCTCTAGCGCCCCATTTAACAGTTCCGCCATAAACCGCTTCCGCTGCGGCATTTACTATTGAAGTCGAGTTAAATCTAAAAGTTCTAGTGTCAACAATACTTGAAACAGTCTGCACGCCGTCGTAGTCTGCGCCAACATTTTCAATAACAACTTTTCTACCTGCTGTGAGACCGTGGTTGGTTGCAGTAGTAATAATTCCAGACTTGTATGAAACAGAGCCATAATCTGTTACGTTAATTACTCCGCCCATGCTGCTTGTTTGCTGGGCTTGGTAGTAAAGAGTCGCTGGAGCATTTAATGGCACTGTAAAAGTAATAGTTCCGCTTGCTGTTCCGTTATTGGTTACTCCAGTGGAGTAGACCTTTCCAGCAGCATATCCTCCTCCTTGATTTTGAATCCAGAAGTTATAACCAGGAGAGTTAATAGTAAAAGTGTATGTGTTTCCACGAATTAAATATAAATTTGGATTATTAGTTGGTGTTGCAGAGCCTTGTATAGTAGAAGCGTATGCAAGGTTATTGCTGTTTGTAAATGTATATGCTGTCTGCTCACCAACTTTGGTTACCGTAGTTGAGGCTACATCACGAGATGTTTTAGCAAAACTAAACTGTGTTGCCGACGGGATAGCAATAACTGTCTGAGGGCCATTTAATATAGATTCATAGAAGAACGTAATAGTTCCACTCACCGTAGAAGCGTTTGGTACACCTAAAGTAATTGTAAGACCATTAATTGACTGGACAGTGGCATTTCCCCCGATACCTGCGCCAGTTACACCCATACCAACTAAAATTCCAGAGTTGCTTCCAGAGATAGTAATTGTTGATGCTCCCGCAGTTCCTGCTGTAGCAGTCTTACTTACACTAATAACATTTGTGATGTTGTCTATATTTACTGCATCTCCTACAGCCAACCCGTGAGCAGCAGAGGTTGTCATTGTTGCAACATTGTTTAAGACTTGTTTTGTTGTAATTTTTAAAGTTGTTGTTTGAATCTGAGCAGAGGTGATGTCATATGTGCTCAAGGCAGTTAAGGCCGCACTAGCAAAACTTGAAGTTACTCCAGCGGGTTTAACTACAAAAGTTGTTGCTGATGGTATTGCTGTAATTACTTGATACCCATTAAGCAATGTGTCAACATCAACTAACTGCACTTGTTGACCAAGAAGAAGGTCGTGCGGTAAGGCTGTAGTAAGCGTAGCAACTCCAGAAGCCATAACTTTATTGGTAAGAGAGTAGAGCAACTCGTTTGCTGGTTTTACTTCTTCATTAGCAAAAGCAAGGCTGGCAAAATCATCAGCCATATAGCCCATCAAGTCACGGGCTAAGTCGTATGTGTCAACAATAGTTCTTGCAAGACCAGTTGTAGACGGGCTAGATGCTAAAACAGCAGTGCTAGCAAAAGTAAAACTTGCAGGAGATGGAACAGTTGCAATTGTTTTATCTCCGTTGAGAGCAGGGTTTAAGTTACGAACTCTTACTTTCTCTCCTACCTTAAAACCATGGTCTACTTCTGTGTAGACGGTTGCAACTGACCCGTTTGCCTCATAGCGTGAGCAGTAGTATTGCTCGGAGCCGTAGTAAAGAGTTTGCCAAACTGCACGATGATACAAATAACTTACAAACTCATTTGCATCTACATTTAAAGTTTTGTTTGTTGGAGAGTATTGACGTCCCCAAATAATTCCACCCCAAACGCAGACGCCATCTCTAAGAACATAAAGGGCAGTCTTTCCAGGCATTGTGTTGTCGTATAGTTCTAAATGCGCTGTTGCTTCAATAAGAGGGATAGTCCCAGAAAAAGAACCAGCCTTACTTAAAGAACGCTCGTAAGATACACCTGTAAAGGGGACTTCTGCAAGAACTTCGTTGGTCAATAAATCGGCAACGTAATAGCGATACTCGGGTGGAGTAACTTCGTAGTAATTAATTGCCATTTCGTCTTTTCCTCGTGTCGTTTAGTCTTACGCTAGCCAGCCAGAGCGATATTCCACAGTTAGTTTAGCAGTTGAGTTGGCGTTTCCATTGTCGTAGAAACTAATAGTATTTTCTCCTGGAACAAGATTAATCCAGTCGTTGTAGACCTCTAACTTCATACGAGCACCAAAATACTCGCCATTAAGAGAAGTCTGTCGGTTGTATGTATCAATTTCAAGAATGTCTGGTCCAAAGGTGTAAGTTCCAGAAACTGCAACTACGTTTAAGGTATCTGCGGCAGTCCCAATAAAAGTAAATGTATTACTTGTTCTTGCAATAATCAATCTATCTCCATCTATACCTGCTCCAAGGCTAAACATTTCAACTGAGTCGCCTATTTGCAATACATGAGCAGTAGATGTAGTTAGGGTTACAATACCACCAGTAATGGATTTAGAAATAATTGTTCCAGTAACAATGCTTCGTAAAGGCTCAACAATGGTAATAAACTCACCATTTGTTTCGTTAAGAATAATTCCAGGGCCAGTAATTGGACCAGTAATTTTAAAGTAAGCAGTAACAGGGTAGTCGCCTTGATTTGTTAGAACAGACTTTCCGCTTCTTGCAGGAGTTGTTGATTTAGCAAGAATTTCTTCTACATCGTATCCGTCTTCATTAAGTTCGTTCCACGAATACTTTATAGGGTCAGAAGCACGAAGACCGATGGAAAAATTAATTCGGCCACGAGCATTGACTGTCTCAAAGTTTGGTTCTCCGCTAAGGCGAACCCAAGATGCTTTAGTTGGGTTTTCATTTGTTTTTAACCATCCTCCTTGCCTTACTAAGTTAATCTGAGCAACTAAACGTCGTCTTGCCTCTGCGGCTAAAGACGGGTCAGTGCATAGAATAGAGCCTTCTAGAGTCAAATCACGAGAGTTGTAACGACCTTTTACGTCGTAAGAACCATCAGCCCAACCACGCTTAATTTCTGGCATATCTGGTGCGGGAGGGCTCCACCAACCCTTAATGTCAGTAATGACCCAAAGAACACCATATTCATCAACTGTATTGAAGACAAAGTCGTTGAGGATAATGTCTTCCTGCAACTTCATACCTGTTAGGTGTGGTTGTGGAAGTGGTGTCAGCGCTTGCTGAGTAATCCTATTTTTCTGTGCTTGGTTAAGTTGTGCCATTATGCTGCTCCCTTACGCATTGCATATGAAAGTTGACGAGAAACGATTGCTGCAAGTTCACGCTCATCCATGCCAGCAGAAGGATTGACAACAATAGTTACACCCTTACCAGC